>Ga0209342_10001263_pt1 | contig 28551 bp, 27 predicted proteins | sample RifCSP16_2_FD_184023 | JGI IMG/M metagenome (GOLD analysis project Ga0209342, IMG submission 184023) | Soil microbial communities from Rifle, Colorado - Rifle CSP2_sed 16_2 (SPAdes) (version 2) | ecosystem: Environmental > Terrestrial > Deep subsurface > Rock core/Sediment | place: Rifle...
CAGGATCACGGCGTAGCCGAGGATCATGAAGCTCAGCGTATCGGCGGGGACGTCTTGGAGGAACATGGGGTCTCCGTGAGAACAGGCTTCGGGCAGTGGGGATCAGTGAACGGTGACCGGTGATCGGTGATCGGTTACTTGGTGATCGGTCGGCGGGGTCGACTGGGGTGGCCAGGTGCCTACCGATCACCGATCACTGATCACCTCGCCTTCTATCCTGCCAACACTTTCATCTTGAGCTCTTCCACCCTCTGGCTGAGCCTCCCGAGGCGAATGCGATGCCAGAGCAGGGTGGCGTAGAGGAAGGTGAAGGTGAGCAGGCTGAACATGAACGCCTGAAGCATCTTGGAGGTCATGTCGAAGGCACCCTCGGCCGTAGGATCCCCGCTGCCGATCACCACCGGATGGATGGTGCGAAAGATGCGGATCGAAAGAAACGTGAGGGGGACGCTCAAGAAGCCGAGGATCCCATAGACCGCGCCAAAGCGCGCCCTCCGATCGGGATCTTCGATGCCCTGGCGGAGCATAAGGTAGGCGAGGTAGATCAGCTCCATCACCGTGGCCGTCACGAGACGCGGGTCCCAGGTCCACCAGGTGTTCCAGATCGGCCGGGCCCAGATCGAGCCGCTGACAATGTTCACCAGCGTGAAGACGACGCCAATCTCCACCGAGGCCACCGCCGCCGTATCCCAGCGCCGATCCCCGCGCACCAGGTACACAATGCCGCTGATCGCCGTGACCAGAAAGGCCAGCGCGCCCACCCATCCGGCCGCCACATGGAAGTAGAAGACGCGCTGGACATCGCCCATCACGGCCTCGCGCGGCGCGTACAAGAAGACAAGGTAGAGGGCGACGGCAAGCATCGCGCCCGTGATCCAACTCAGGGCCCTCAGGGCCTTTGGCTGTTGTTCCATCGAGTACTCTCCCAAGGGTTCACGATGCGGGAAAAGGTGATCAGTGATCAGTGAATGTTATCGCTGGGCGGTGGGTGACCGGATGCCCACCGGTCACTGGGTAACCCACCTTCGATCAAGGTTCGAGGGTCGGGGCTTGGCCATCATCGGTCCGGTTCCGTGAACGCACCGGCCTCCACGCGTCCAATTCTACGTTTAAGGGCCGATTTACGCCAGAGAAACTCGCAGGCCGTCTCTCCGAGCCGCGTTGATGGCCAGCCTCGATTCGCCGGGATGCTTGCTGGAGCCGGGCTGGGGCTAAGCCGCCCGCCTCGCGTGCCAGCCACCGGCGATCCACGAACCCAGGTACAGGGCGGCGCCCATCAGGTAGAGGCTCTTGATCCCGAAGGCCAGGGAACCGTACTCCAGCATCCCTCCGGCGACAGAGCCCAGCAGATTGGAGGACAACGCCTCCGGCACTCCCGACGCCCGGCGAAGCAGAGCCGAGAAGATTGCGCTCGAAAAGAACACCGGCATCCCCATGACCAGCCAGGCCGCCGCCACTCGAGGCAATATCGGGAGGGTCAACAGAGCCCGCACCGGCAACAGGTAGCCGAGGGCGATCGTTGCCAGGAGTAGGAGATAAAGCAGACGGAAGTCCACCTGCCGAAGGCGGGATACCACGACGTTCGCAAGCAGCACCATCGCCAGCACCGCGGCCACGGCGATGGCATTCACCAGCCACGTCGAGCCAAACAGCAGGGCCAGCTCGGTGATGATCCGAAACTCGATGAGCAGAAAACCTGCCCCCAACAGGAAGAACTGCGGGCTCACCGCCTTTGCACTCCCAAACGTCTTGCGCGTTGCGATCCAGGCGATCAGGAGGACGACGCCGAGAGCGATCGCGTAGGGAGTGGGGAACGACCGTTCTCGAAGGTAGAGATAGGGCCAGTCATCCGTCGCCAAAGAGATAGGCTCGACGTGGAGCGGATCCTCCACTTCACACGTCCCCACCTCACGGCAGACGGCCACCGGATCTCGCAAGAGTCCCCCACCGCTGATATAGACCGTCCAGGGCGTGCCGGTGATGGCGAGCTGCACGGGCGGCGCCTGAAAGACCCGCTCAAGCGTTTCCGCCAGACGCTGCTTGACCCACCATGCTTCCGCGTCGAAGGTGAGGGCGATCACCCCATTCTCGGTGAGATGATCCCTGGCCTGCTCGAGGCTCTCCACCGTGTAGACATAGTTGTCCAGCCGGACGCTGCTCATCCCCGAAAGGAGCGTTTGCGAATCGAGTACACCGAAGACGATCAAGTCATAGCGTGCCTCGGCCCGTTCGAAGTATGCCCGCGCATCGTCAACAATCACTCGCACCTCTTCGGACTGGTACGGCCGCTCCGGATGGAGCTGCCGCCCCAGGGAGAGGATCAAGGGATCGATCTCCACGGCGTCGATCTGCGGCACTCCATGCCGACGCGCCGCAGCCACGTCATTGCCCATGCCTGCGCCTACGATCAGCACGCTCCCAGGATCTGTGAGGAGGTAAGGAAGGTCATAGACTGTGGCAAAGGTCCTCAGCCTCTCGGCAATCTCGGGATAGGCGGCGATGTAGTCTGGGGCGAGATTGATGGCGAACATATGGCTGATCTTGTTCACCGACAGATCGTAGCCCACCGCCTGCCGTTGGCCCGTCGAAGGGCTGGCGATCTCGAAGGGCGCAATGTCGATGCGGTAGTAGGGCGACCAGACCGTCGAGCCGTTCGAGGCCGCCAACAGGACCAGCAACACGGCCAGGCTGATCACGGCAACGGCCAGCGACCGCCGCTCACGGCGCACAAACCAGAGCAGAGGAACCAGGCCGCCGGCATACCAGTGCCAGGGCTCCAGATTCAAGAACGCGACGCCGGCAAAGATCGCGATGCCCGCCAGGCTGCCGAGCAGATTCACCATGTACGCCGGGAGTGGCGGCAAGCCGATCATCAACCGCCCGGTGAGTTGGCCCAGCGGGACAAACAGTGCCACGGTCAGCGAGAAGAAGAGCAACAACAGCAGCCCGAAGACGGCCGTCGCGATCAGCGGGGGCAGGGCGGCGGTACGCCAGATGTATTCGCCGCTTTCAGGGACCACCAGCGCCCCAAAACCGGTCTGCCGCCCCACGATCACAACACCGACGACGTAGGCCAATATCAGAATGTGAAAGCGTTTCCAGAGCTCGCCCGGACGTCTTGCCATGGCGAAACCCAGGGAAAGGCCGAGAAACGCGCCGATGAGGGAGAAGTTCTTGAAGTAGGAGAACAGGCGGATCTCTGCCGCCAGCCAGCGGATGACGAGCATCTCGAGATAGAGGCCGGCGGAGCTAACCAGAAGAAGCTCAAGAAACTGCCGGCGGCTCGACTGTTCCTGCGACGCGGTGACGGTTGGCTCCATCGACGCCTCTCCGAAGAGTGCCCCTGGCCGTCTTCCCCCGAGGGTCCGGCCGGCCCCGGCTTTTTGGGCGGCTTAAGCGGCCGCCAACAAGCGCGGTCCCGGCCTGCATGCCGGGGCCTTTCCTGGGGCGATTCTACGTCGAGGAGCCCGCCCGGCAACAGGGGGTCGACGATCGGTGGGAGGCACGGGCTGGAAACGGTGATTGGTGATCAGAGATCGGTGACCGGTAGCGCTCTGGCGCCAGGTGCCCCGGTGCCCCATTGGTGACTGATCACCGAGTAACCGATCACCCTCTCCCTACTCTTCCACCACATAGTCATACAGCATGAGCGGCACCGCCGTGAAGATGACGTCATACGCGAGCAGCAGATTGACCCAGGGCCAGATCTCCGCCATCTCGAGCCCCTGCAGAAACCCACTGCTTGCCTTCACCGCCGCGATGAGGACGGGCAGCACAACGGGGAAGAGCAAGATCGGAAGCAGAAGATCCCGGGTGCGCGCCTGCACCGACATCGAGGCCAGCAATGTCCCCACCATCACGTATCCGATGGAACCGAGCAGGATCACGACGAGAAGCCCCGGGGCAAAGAGGTTCGCGTTATAGAGGACGCTGTACACCGGCAAGACGATCGCCTCGACGAGAAGCATGAAGGCTAGATTCCCGAGCGCTTTCCCGAAGAAGATGGCGCTGCGGTCCACCGGCGCAAGAAGCAGGCCGTCGAGGCAGCCGCGGTCTTTCTCCATGGCCATCGAGCGATTCAGCCCGAGGGTTCCGGCGAAGGCAAAGGTCACCCACAGCACGCCGGAGGTGATCGTCCCTCGGGTGCGGACGTCGAGCTCGAGGGCGAAGTTGAAGATGAGGATCACCAGCAGGGCGAAGACGAGCATGGCGGCCACGAGCTCGCGGCTGCGCAGCTCGGCCGCCAAGTCTTTCCAGACGATGGCGCCCATCGTGCGCAGGTAGGCCCGGCTTGCCCGGGCGGCCGGCGGAGCCGCCGCGGCCGGCGCGGCGGCGGCGCGCTCAGGCATGCGTCACGTCACGGTAGAGCGCCGGCAGATCCGCCGCCGCGGCGTCGCCCCGCCCCACCGAGCGGGCGATCACCCCGCGCGAAAGGATGTCGATGCGCGAGGCCAGCCCGGAGGCGCGGGAGAGATCATGCGAGGTCATCACCACCGTGCGGCCGCGGGCGGCCACCTCGCGCAAGAGCCCGTCGAGCATCGCCGCCGCTTCCGGGTCGAGCCCGGTGTGCGGCTCGTCGAAGAGCATCACCTCCGGCTGGTGCAGGATCGCCCGGCCGATGGCCAGGCGCTGCTGCATGCCGCGCGAGAACTGGCGCACGAGATCCCGGCGCCTGGCCGAGAGCCCTACCGTCTCAAGCACCTCGCGTGCCCTGCGGTCGAGGCCCGCCACACCGTACATTCGCCCATAGAACTGCAGGTTCTCTTCGGCGGTCAGATCGCCATAGAGCAGCGGCTGGTGAGAGACCACGCCAAGCGTCCGCCGAACGGCGGCCGCCTGCGCCGGCAGCGCATACCCCGCCAGGCGCACCTCGCCCAGGGTCGGACGAGAAAGGGTAGCCAGGATTCTCAGAAAAGTCGTCTTGCCAGCGCCGTTCGGCCCGAGCAGCACCACGAACTCCCCCGGCTCGGCATAGAAATCCAGCCCTCGCAGCACGGGCTTAATCCCGAAAGTCTTGACGAGCCGCCGGACCTCAATCACGCCCGCCTCGAAGCTGATCCAACGCCCGGTCCTTGAGGGCCTGCCGCCGGGCGCGGTAATCGTCCTCGTCGATCGTCCCGGCCTCGAACTGGTCATCCAGATGGGCGATGGCTCGAAGGAGCGCCTCCCGATCCGCCGCATCGGCCACAGGCGTCACCGGCGCAATCTCCGCCTCTTCAGGCTCCGCTGTCCCCTGCCGCCGATACCACCACAACCCGGCGAGGATCACCGCCACACCGAGCACAGCCGCGCCGATCCCTACTCCCAGGAGAGTGTTCGGCGACCCACCTTCGGCGGCCTGGACCATGGTGAGATCCAACGTCTCGCCAACGGCCGGCGCCCCGGTGACGTACTGCTCCACGGCGACGCCGGCGAAGTCCACCGCTCCCAGATCATCCCACCCACCGCCTCGAGGCACAAACCCACCCACTTCCGCCAGCAGGATGACTGATTCGATCGGATACTCCACCGGCTGCGAGAGCTCGAGGCGGCTGTCGAACGGCACATCGAAGACGACGGCCAGCTGCGCCGAGCCGACGCCCGGCGGCACTCCCAAGGAATAGAGGAAACTGTTGGAGGATTCCGGCGAATGACCAAGCGAATCGCCTCCGCTCGATTGCACCAGGGCCGCGCCCTCCGGCAGCGCCACCTCAAGCAGCGGCGCGCCCTCCTCCGGAATCACAGCCCGATCGCCTGAGTTGGAGAAGACCCAGACTTCAAACCCACGCACGAAACCTTCGAGCGGCGCCGAAAGAATCAGATGAAGCTGGGCGACGCTCAAGCCGGAAGTATCCGAAGTTGTCTCATAGACGGTCACAGGCAGCTCGAGCGCCGACGAGTCGCCCACCAGATGGGCGGGATCGGATTCGTAGATGACGCCTTTGTATTCCACCGAGACCGTGAATAGCCTTCCCGGGATCACCTCCAGCCCCTCGAAGGCAAACTCGCCGTCCTCATTCACTTGCGTCGTCTCACTGAGGACCTCTTCCGAACCTTCCACACCACGTAGCCTCACCTCAAGGCCCGCCTCGACCGGGCCGCCCTCCGTGCCGTTGGTCACCTGTCCGCGGACGGCCCCGACGGACGCTTCCGCCGTCGGGCTCGCCTCGGGTGTGGGGGAGAACTCGGGGGTCACGTCCGTCCCCGCCGCCGCTCCGCCTTCAGGCGTCGTGGCGTCAACCGCGGGCGGCACAGGTGTGGCTGATGGAGCGGGTCCAGCCGATTCCGTCGTCCCCGGGCTGCGCAGGTAACTCACCAGCGTCCAACGCTCATCGTCGCTCAGGCTTTCGCCGAAGGCGGGCATCTCGCCGCTCGCCGCGCCGGCAGTGATCGCCTCGAAGATCTCCTCCCCAGACCGCCCAGCGAGGCGAGCGGCGCTCAATGCGGATGCAGGGCCTCCCGCCGTGTGACAATCGGCGCAGTTGTTGGCATCGTAGATCTCCCGCCCTCGCTCGATCTCGTCCGGTGTGCTGCTCAGGGTGAGGGCGTAGGCGGCCACGTCCCAGCGCTGCTGGTCATTCAGGCTTTGAAAGCCGGGCATGAATCGGTCGAGGTTGCCCACGGTCACCATCTGATACCAATCTACCAGGGAGGCGGAGCGCGCCACAGACGGATCGCCGAGCCGTGCCGGGGCAACGGGCAGGTTGGCGCTCTGCGCGCCGTCACCGAGCCCGGACGGCCCATGGCAGGCAGCACAACGATCGGCATAGATGGCGGCGCCGGAGGCGACGTTCGGCTCGGAGGTAGGCGGCGCGGCAGTCGGCTCGCCGACGGAGGCGGGGCGGACGGGCTGCCCCGCGGGAAGCCCTGACGGAGGCGTGACATCCTCCGCCAGAGAACAGCCGGCAAGCGCCAGGAACGCGGCCAGAGAAAGAAGCTTGGCGAACCGCCTCACGTCGCCAACCCTTCCACGGTGAGCGGCGCGCCGCAGCGAATGCAGAAGCGGTCGCCGGCGAGGGATTGCTGGCCGCACCGTCCGCAGAAGCCGCCCGGGGCTGCGCCGGCCCCGCCCCGCAGCCGGGCCACCTCGGCTTCGATCGCGGCCTCCAGACCAGGCTGCTCCTGGATCGGCCGCCGCCCGTTCTTGCCCTCCAGCCCGTCGATCTCGCGCATCAGCGCCGCCCCGCGCTGTACGAGCTCGGGCCGGGCAGCCCTGTAATCTTCCGGGAGGACCTTGGCCATCGCGTGGTCCATGTCGAGGTCCTGGATCAAACCGAGCACGTGCTCGAGCTCAGCCCTCTTCGCCGAGAGCGTCACCTCGTGTTCGCCGGCTGCGGGGGCCTTGCCCTCGAAAAGCGGACGGCCGATGAAGACGGCGGCGAGAACGCCCAGAGCGATCATGACCAAGAGCGAGCCGATATCCATGCAAGCATCTCCGCAAATGCAGGCGGCGCCTACGGCGCCATGCCGATCGCCGCTTCGAGCGCGGCCTCGATCTCCGATACGGAGGAGTACGGGCCGATCTTCCGGCTCACGAGGATCCCCTGGCGATCGACAATGTAGGTCTCGGGGACGCCCCGCATCCGAAAGGCCTGAGAGATCTCCGTGCCCAGGTCGGGGCCGTTGGCATAGGTGATTCCGAACCGGTCCAGATAGGCCAGCGCCTCGGGCTGCGTGTCGACGTAGTTCACGCCCAGGAAGACCACGCCCCGGTCCCGGTAGCCCTGATACGCCTGCTCGAGCTCGGCGGCCTCCTCTTCGCAAGGCTCGCACCACGAGGCCCAGAAGTTGATCAGGATCACCTGCCCCCGCAGGTCGGCGGTGTTGTACGTCTGGCCATCGAAGGTCGTCAGGGAGAAATCCGGGATCCGCGAGCCGACGTTGATCGGTCCCTGCTGGCTGCGGATCAAGCCGGTCCCGAGCAGGGCCAGCAGGCCGAACAGAGAGACCCACACGACAACCACGCCCCAGCGCGGGCGCCGGACGGGGGACGCGGTTGGAGGGCTGGAGGGGGTATCTTGGGTCATCGCTTCCATATCATCCCATGCGCGAACGTGACGGGGAGATCGCCCGAGATCAGGCTCGCCTTCTCAGCTCCTGCTCGAGGCGCTCGACGTAGGGATCGTCGGAGGCCGTCGCCGGCGCCCCCGCGGCGGAAGACGCCGGGCGGGTCCAGCGGCGTATGATTCGGGCCAGCATGAAGGCTCCGGCAAGGAAGGCGGCGGGCGGGATGAGGTAGACCAGCAAGTTGAATCCTTCGGCCGGCGGCGCAGCCAGCACGCGCTCGCCGTACTGCACGACGAAGTAGTCTTTGATCTCCTGCTCGGTCCGGCCCTCGGCGAGCATTTGCCGGATGATCGCTCGCCACTGGGCGCAAGCCTGCGTGGGGCAGACGTCCAGCGGCACGTTCTCACACACCGGGCAGTAGAGCCCCCGAGCGATGGCGTTCACTTCATCGTCGGTCGGTTCTCCGTCCTGCGCCGCTGCCGGCGCCGGTAGCAACGCCAGGCCAATGGCAAGAAGAAGGAAGAGCCGCCAGGAGCTCCTCACCCGGCCAGGCCCCTCAAAGAGACGGCCGGCCCGCGCGCGGCGACACGGGCCGCTTCGGGATCGCGCTCGGGCCAGGCGGCCACCAGCGTCCCCAGGATGAACACCAGCCCTCCAAGCCAGACGAAATTCACCAGAGGGTTGTGGTAGATCTTGAAGGTAGCGCCCTCGGCGGCGATTGGCTCCCATCCAACGAGGAGGACGTAGAAGTCATCCTCCAGGGTCGACCTCACCCCGGGGATGGTCATCGGCTGCTGCGAGGCGTAGTAGTAGTCGCGCCGAGGGTGGAGCTCGGCCACCCGACGCCCGTCCCGGTAAACGGAGACCGAGGCGCGCGTGATGTTGCGCCCGTCGGCCGCGTCCCACTGGGCCAATGAGTCGTAGGTCATCACGTAGCGTCCGAGGGTGAGCTGCTCTCCCTGGGCCAGCGTCCCCTGCGTCTCGGCCTGGAACAGCTCGATCCCGATGACGCCCAACCCCATCAGCACCACGCCGATGTGAATCACATAGCCGCCGTACCGCCGGCGATTGCGGCCGATGAGCCGCCAGAGCGCCAACGAAAGGCTCTCACCCTGGCTGCGCCGGCGGGCAAGCGCGCCTCGCCCAAACTCATAAGCCGTCACCAGAGTGACAAACCCGGCCAGCCAGAAGCCGATCAGGGGGACCGGATGCGTCATTCCCCGAGCCGCAATCACGACCGGTACGATCAGCGAGACCGCGAGGATCTTCCACAACGACCGGGCCAGGGAGCGTCCCGAACGCGCCCCGTAGGCCGAGAGCGGAGCGACGCCCATCAGAAGCAACAGCGCTCCCCAGATCGGCCCGCTCGCCCGTTCAAAGTACGGGGGACCGACAGTCACCTTCTCGCCCGTGAAGAGCTCGGAGATCAGCGGGAAGAGGACGCCCCACAGGCAGATGACATAAATGGCAAGGAACAGGATGTTCTGCAGGAGGAACAGCGCCTCGCGAGAGAACATGGATTCCAGGTGGTTCTCGCCGGCGAGCCGATCCCAACGCCAGATCAGCAGCCCAACCGAAGCGACAAAAGTGACCCCAATGAAACCAAAGAACATCGGCCCAATCGCGGACTGAGCAAAGGCGTGGACCGAGGAGAACACGCCGGAGCGAGTGAGGAAGGTGGCCAGGATGACGCTGGAGTAGGTGAGGATGATCAGCGCCATGTTCCACTGCTTGAGGATGCCGCGCTTTTCCTGGATGATCACCGAGTGGAGGAAGGGCGTGCCGACGAGCCATGGCAGGAGGGCGGCCACCTCCACCGGATCCCAGCCCCAATAGCCTCCCCAGCCGAGCACATCGTACGCCCAGCGCCCGCCCAGGATCAGCCCCAGCGAGAGGAAGAGCCAGGCCACGAGCGTCCAGCGCCGGGTGATCTGGGTCCAGCGATCGTCGCTCCGCCCGGTGGCCAGGGCGCCGATGGCGAAAGCATAGGGGATGACAAAGGAGACGAAGCCCAGGTAGAGCATGGGCGGGTGGATCACCATCCCCGGATGCCGCAAAAGCGGGTTGAGGCCCTGGCCATCGCTGGGGAAGATCGGGCTTGCGCCGGCGGGTTGGAAGAGGGCCGTGAGCTGCTCGCCTTGCGGGGAAAGCCACAGCCGGGCGAAGGGGTTCTCGAAGAAGACCACCAGCGAGAGGAAGAAGGCGAGGGTGACCATCGTCGTGACGACCACCCAGGGAAGGAGATCTCGATCGCGGTCCCACTTGCGCAGGCCGACCGCCGAGGCAAAGGCGGCCATCAGCCACGACCAGAACACCAGCGAGCCGGCCTGCCCGCCCCAAAGGGCGGTGATGCGAAGATAGACCGGCATGGTGTTGCTGGTGACGGAGGCGACGAAGGCCACCTCGTAGTCGCCCCGAACCAGCAGGGTGATGATCGCCAGCGCCGCCACGGTCACCAGAGGCCAGGTGAGCAGGAGGGCGTGGCGCGCGCTCTCGACGAACGCCGGCCTGTTGCGGAGGGCGCCATAGGCTCCGGCTCCGGCGCCGTAGAGGGCGACGACAAACGCAAGCACCAGAGAGAAATAGCCGATATTGGCTACCATCGCACTCCTCGCCTACATCTTGCCGCGTCCGCCACCGGCAGACGAAGGACGACGGAGATTCCGTCGTCCGCGCCGTCCTTCCCCACCAACCGTTGCCGGGCCAACGACCCGCTACCCCTCTTGGGCGGATTGGAGAGGGATCTCCTCCTCGTAGCGGGTCGGACACTTGAGCAACAGCTCGTCGGCGTAGAACACGCCGTCCTCTCCCAATCGCCCGGTGACAATGGCCTGCGCCTCATCGCGCAACAGATCCGGCCGCGGGCCCACATAGACCACGTCGAGGCGGCGCGCCGCCGGGTTGATGACGGCCTGGTGGAGGGCTTCGGCCAGCCCCCCGGCGGCTTCGATCTCCGCCAGTTCGGCCGGCACGTTGGCGATCGTGAATCGCAGCGTCAACGTCTGCGCGTCGTACTCGATGGTGTCGCCGTCCACGGCGCCGGAGATTTTCAAATCGCGCCCGAGGACCGAATCCCCGCGCAGGGCCAGCTCATCGATCGTCAGGTAGTACTGGGCCGCGGCCTGAGTCGAGGATGCGATCAGGTAGATGATCGCGGCCACGATCAACCCGCCTCCAATGAGGAACTTCGCCCTGGGGGCGACCCCCGCTCTCGCCGCCTGTCCCGTCGACTCAGACATCCACCAACCTCCTCGCCCGGACCATCCAGCGACCAGGAAAGCGGGCCAATTCTATCACCGAACTCCGAAGGGCCTCGGGACAGATGTCCGGGATTCGCCCGCGTAAAGGCACGCTTCGGCACGCGCCTACCATTCTGCAGAAGGGGTATTAGCCCAAGATGAGACTCCACCCAGCGCCCTATGAGAGCCTTGCGGCCGCGGGAGGCCCGGCTTCAGGTGGGAGATCCACTTCTTCTCCGCCGGCCGGGCCCGCGCATCCCGAAAACGTTCCCGCTCGCTCGGATTTCCATGCTCTGCTTCCCCACCACCTGGACCGATCTGACGGAGAGCTTCGTGCGCGCACCTTGGGACATGCAGGCCGACGGCTCACGGCCCCGCCTCAGCGACCCGAACCACCGCGGTGGGACCAACAATCTCTTCGGCGAGGGCAAGCGCGCCTTGGTCGGGCCCAAGCCCGAGTTTTCCAGCCTGGGCTGCCTCTCCGCCTGCCACGCCGGAGGGCCCCGAGAGCAAACCCTTCAGCTTCTCCACCGTCTTGGTCCAGATTGTGACTTTTATCCCTATCGAGTGTGATAGACCCCACTCCACGCCCTATGGGGTGGCGGACACAATAGGAAAGGCAGATGGCCTACATTGAGATGGGGCGAATACCCCAAAAGGCTCGGCGCGGCCGACGATGAGTGGGCCCCGGGCCGATGATGCTTGGCGCGACGGAGTGCATCGCCATGAGCTCTCGACAAATCCCGGCAAGTGTGCGTATCGGCCTCGCGTTTGCCCTGCCCGTGCTGGCGGGCCTCGCTTTGGGGGCTATGCTGGGGGCGGCAGGGCCCGCCGCCGCCGCCCCGTCCCTTGAGCCCCGGCTCCAGGAAGGCGGCTACACCGGCCCGGAGTTCTGCGCCAATTGCCATGAGGACATCCACGGCCAGTGGGCGGTCACTCGACACAGCCAGGCGTTCAGCTCGCCCATCTTCCAGCAGAACTGGGAGCAGCTCGGCAGCGAGTTCACCTGCCTCTCCTGCCACACCACCGGCTTTGATGAAGAGGCCGGCTCGTTCGCCTACCCCGGCGTCACTTGCGAGGCCTGTCACGGCCCCTTCCAGCTCGGACACCCCGAGCAGCCGATGCCGATCACGCCGGATGCCGAGCTGTGCGCAAGCTGCCATGAGACCACGACGGGAGAGTGGCGGGCCAGCCGCCACGGCCAGGTGGGCATCAACTGCCAATCCTGCCACAACCCCCACTCGCAGACTCCCCTCGCCGAAAACATCACCGCCCTGTGCAGCAATTGTCATCAGGACCCGGGCGAGACCTTCACGCACAGCACCCACGCCAACGCGGGCCTCGCATGCAGCAACTGCCACATGTACACCAACCCCGCGACCAACCCGCCCATCGCCGGCCTGGTGGCCACCGGCCACACCTTCTCGGTGGGCTCGGAAGCCTGCATCGGCTGCCACACCGACACGGTTCACACCCGAGACAGCATCCTCGCCCTTTCCGGGGAGGTGAGCGAGCTGTCGCAGATGGACCCCGAGGCCCTCCGCCAGCAGGTCCAGACGCAGGAACAGGAGATCGCCGATCTGGAGGCCCGCTCGACGGTGCGCCTCTACACCGGTCTGGCCCAAGGCGCCATCATCGGCCTGATCACCGGAGGGGTGGCGGCCTGGATTGTCAGCCGACGAATTCAGGTGGTGGTCTCAAACGGAGACGGCGAATGAGCAAGAAGCGAGCCGCCAAGAAGACCAAGGTCACCGTCCGCCTCACGCGGCGTGACTTTCTCGTCATGGCGGGTACGGCCGCCGGCTCCGTGATCGCCGCCCAGGCCCTCACCACCGGGCCCCTCTCTCCCTTCGCGGAACTTCGCCAGGGCCAGCTGACCGGCGAGATCCTGGGCGAAGCCCCCAGCGGCGGCCCTCATTGGGGGATGTCGATCGACCTGGGGCGCTGCATTGGCTGCGAGTATTGCATCCGGGCGTGCAACGCTGTTAACGACGTCAAAGCCGACGCGCCCTGGAATATCGTCGTGCGCGAGCGGACGGAGAACGGCCGGGCCTTCTTCTTCAGCCGGCCTTGCCTCCACTGCCAGCACGCCCCGTGCGTCGAGGTCTGTCCGGTGGAGGCGACCTTCGTCCGACCGGACGGCCTGGTCGTGATGGACTACGACCGCTGCATCGGCTGCCGCTATTGCGAAGTGGCCTGCCCCTACGACGCCCGCCGATTCAATTGGGAAGCCCGCTCCGACGAAAACCCCTACGTCCCCACCTGGGGCATCTCCGAGGTCGAACGTCGACCGCGGGGAGTGGTCGAGAAATGCACCTTCTGCATCCACCGTATCGACTCTGGCCTGGCTCAGGGGCTCACCCCGGGCGTCGATCTCGAGGCCACACCGGCCTGTGTCAATATCTGCCCGGTGGGGGCGCGCGTCTTCGGCGATCTCAACGACTCCGCCAGCCCGGTCTCACACGTCTTGGCCTCCCGCCCCACGTTCCGCCTCCGCCCGGACCTCGGCACCGAGCCCAGCGTGTACTACATCCCGCCCGATGAGGGGACTCAATCATGACGACGCTCACCCTGTCGCGGCGATTCCCCTGGCTCACCCCCGGCTTCCTGGCCTGGATCGCCTTCCTCGCCGTCTTAATCCTCATCGGTCTGGTGGCTGCCGCCGAGGTGCTCCTCAAAGGCCTCGAAGTCACCAACCTGACCGATGCCGTCCCCTGGGGGCTGTGGATTACGATTGACCTCTCGGCCATCGCCCTCGGCGCAGGCGCCTTTACGCTCTCGGCCGTGGTCTACCTCTTCGGCCTCAAGCGCTTCCGGTCAATCGTCCGCTTGGCCGTCTTCATCGGGTTCATCGGCTACACCACCGCCCTCCTCACCCTGGTGATGGATATCGGGCGGCCCGACCGCTTCTGGCACCCCTGGGTGTACTGGAACGTGCACTCGGTGCTGTGGGAAATCACGATGGCCATCACCATCTACACCGCCATCCTGGTGATCGAATTCGCGCCGGTGATCGCGGAATTGCGGTGGTTCGCCCGCTACTCCGTCCCCCGCCGGATCGCCCACAGCATCCACCGCGCCACCCCGGTGATGGCGGTCACCGGGATGCTCATTTCATTGATCCACCAATCGTCGCTGGGGGCCACCTACGGCATCCTCCGCTCGCGCCCGATCTGGTTCAAGCCAAGCATGCCGATCATGTTCGTCATCTCGGCCATCGCCGTGGGCCCGGCTGTGGCGATGGCGGCTTCCTATGTCGTCGAATGGGTTACCGGGCGGCGGGCCGTCCCTCACGACATCCTGAACACTATCGCCCGATTCAGCGGATTTGGCCTTTTGCTTTACGCCTACATCAAGCTCTGGGATCTGGCGGCCGTCAGCTACTATGGGCGCAGCCCGGCCACCAGCCAGGCCCTCTTCCTGCTCAACCAGCAGACGCCCTATGGCTTCGGGTTTTGGGTAGGAGAGATGATCCTGGGTATTGTCATCCCCGTGATCCTCTTCCTCGTCCCCCGCTTCCGCCGTAACCCCTTCAACCTCGTTCTCGGGGCGGGTCTCGCCATGTTGGGCGTCGTCTTCAACCGCTGGAACGTCACCGTCTCCGGGCTGGTGGTGCCCCTGGCCTACTCGCCCGGGACTCTCGTGCAAGCTCAGCCCCAGCCCTACGTCCCCAATCTCGTTGAGTGGGGTGTCGCCATGGGAGTCGTAGGGTATGCGCTCCTGGCCTTCACCCTCGGGGTGCGTTTCCTGCCGCTCTTTAGCGAGCGCCGTAAAGCCGAGCCCAGTTGACAAGAGGCGCCACAGTGGCCCATAATCCCGCGCACACTCCTCGGTGTGGCCGCGCCATCCCTGATGTGCCCTGTGGGGGGGCCGATGGATGAAACGAGCGCCAACCCGCTCATCGTGGTCCTGCTCTTTCTGCTCCGTTGCCTGCTGCCCCTCGTTCTCATGCTGGGGGTCTCCCACCTTCTCCGGCGCTGGGGGTTGATCGGAGAACCGCCAACGCCACCCTCGCCAACCCTCGAGGAGAATGGGCAGGGCAAAGTGAACCCCGGGGAAGGGAGGATCTCAGGATGACCCGGCAGGGATCGCCACCACACCTTGCGGGCCTTTTGCTTGGACTGACGCTTGCCCGCGTGGTCGCGCTGACAGCGGTGAGCGTCGCCCTGGCCAAGCCGTCCTCCGTGCAGCCGTCCGCCCCGATCGCCCAATCCGAGGAAGAGTGCCTCAGCTGCCACGGCGATCCGGAGCTGGCGATGACCCTTCCCAGCGGCGAACGGCTTTCGCTCTACATTGACCCCGCGGTCTTCGAGATCTCGGTTCACACGCCTCTCGGCATTGTCTGCCGCTCGTGCCATAGCGAGATCCTTGGCTACCCCCATCCCGACCTCGACTACGCCACGCACCGTGAGCTCTCTCGGGCCCTCTACCTGGCCTGCCAGCGCTGCCACTCCGATAACTACGACCGCACGCTCGATAGCATGCACGCCCAGGCGGCAGCGGCCGGCAACCTCGAGGCCCCCATCTGCTCCGACTGCCACGCCACCCACGACATCGTCCCCCCCGACCAGCCGCGGGCTCTCGTCTCCCAGACGTGCGGCCAGTGCCACACCCGGATCTTCGAGGCCTACGCCGAAAGCGTCCACGGCACCGCCCTCATTGCCGAGGACAACCCCGATGTCCCGGTCTGCACCGATTGTCACGGCGTCCACAACATCCAGGATCCGCGCACGGCCCTCTTCCGAGTGGAGACGCCCGAGCTGTGCGCGGGCTGCCACGCCGACCCCCAGCTCATGGGACGGTACAACCTGTCGGCCGACGTCTACAGCCTCTACAGTCTCTCCTGGCACGGAGTCGATGTCTCCGTCTACAGGGCGAATTGGCCCACCATCTGGCATGAGAGCGCTGTCTGCACCGATTGCCACGGCGTCCACGATATTCGCCGCACGGGCGACCCGGCCTCCCGCGTCAACGCGGCCAATCTCCTCACCACGTGCCAACGGTGCCATCCCGAGGCCGGCCCCAACTGGACGGGCGCCTGGACGGGCCACAACCGCGTCAGCCTCGATCGCACCCCCTTCGTCTTCTACACACAGGCCTTCTACGATTCCTTCGCCCCCTTCGTCCTGTGGGCTTCGGGGATCTACGTCTTCCTTCAAATCATCCGCGCCACGGTGGCGCGAGTGCGGAGAAGCCTGCGATGAGCGCCGGGAGCCGCTCCACGCCGACGACCCCGGTCGATCAGGTCCGCACCGAGCGAACATTCCCTCGCTTTACCCGCGCCCAGCGCTGGGAGCACGGCCTGCTCATCCTGACCTTCCTCGTCCTCCTGCTCACCGGTCTCGTGCAGAAATATCGCCTCACCGGCTTGAGCCAGCAGATCCTGTCCACACCCGAGCGCCTGGAGCTGATCCAAACCATCCACCGCCTAGCGGCCGTGGTCCTCACCCTCGAGGCCCTCTACCACGTGGGCCAAGGCCTGGCCCTCCTGGCCCGGCGCCGGCTCTCGGGAGCCATCTTCCTGAGCTGGCAGGATATCCGCGACGCGGTCCAGATGCTTCGTTACCTGCTCTTCCTCACCGACCGCCGGCCGCGCTACGGCAAATACAGCTTCGAACAGAAGTACACCTACTGGTTCATGGTCTTCGGCCTGGGGATCATGATCGTCACGGGCTTCATCCTCTGGTTCCCGATCCTCTTCACGCGCGTTTTCCCGGGCGGGATCATCCCGGCGGCCAAGCTGGCCCACAGCACCGAGGCCATTGTCGGGCTCATCTTCGTCGTCATCTGGCACGTCTATCACGTGCACGCCGAACGGCTAAACCTGAGCATCTTCACGGGCCGCCTCAACGAAGATGAGATGCGCACCTACCACGCCCTCGAGTATGAGCGCCTCAGCCAGCAGCCATCGGAAGACCCTGAGCGCGGAGAGGCGGAGTGAGCCCGCGCCTACGCCTGATCGTAGTTCTCACGCTCGGGGCCGGGAGCATCTTCTTCCTCGTCAGTCAGGTTGCCCGGGCCGGCCCGGACGCCCAGGGCACCGGAAACGATGCCTGCCTGGCCTGCCATGGCCAGCCGGGCATGGTCCTCACTCTCGAGAATGGGGAGCAGGTCCCGCTCTCGATCGACCGGGATGCATTTGCCGCCTCCGTCCATGGCGAGCAGGGATTCGCCTGCGTCTTGTGCCACACGGACCTCGGCGACTACCCCCACCCTGCGTTCAGCGCCGCCAGCCGGCGCGATTTCAACCTCCAGCTCTACCAGGCCTGCCGGCCGTGCCACCAGCCGGAATACGAGAGGACGCTCGACAGCGTCCACGAGCGGGCCCGCGCCGCGGGGATGAGCGAAGCGGCCATCTGCACCGACTGTCACGGGGCCCACGACGCCCCGCGCATGACCAATCCCGAGAGCGGGATAATCTTGCCGGAGGCCCGCACGCGGGTCGCCGGCACGTGCGCCCGCTGCCACAGCGCGATCTACGACAAATACCGCGACAGCGTCCACGGCTCCGCCCTCATCGGGGAGGGCAATCCCGACGTCCCCACCTGTATCGACTGCCACGGCGTCCACAACATCGAAGACCCCACGACTGCGGCCTTCCGCCTCCGCTCACCCCTGATCTGCGCCCGCTGCCACACCGATCCCGAGCGGATGGAGCCGTACGGCCTGTCGACTCAGGTCCTCAACACCTATGTCGCCGACTTCCATGGCACCACCGTCACTCTCTTCGAGCGCCTCACCCCCGACGCCGAAACCAATAAGCCGGTCTGCTACGATTGCCACGGGGTCCACGACATTCAGAGCATCCGCGATCCGGAGCAGGGCTTGCTCGTCCGGGAGAACCTGCTGGCGCGCTGCCAGCGCTGCCATCCGGACGCGACGGCCAACTTTCCCGACGCCTGGCTCTCTCACTACATCCCCTCGGCCGACCGGGCGCCTCTCGTCTATACGGTGAACCTGTTCTACAAGATCCTCATCCCCGGCGTGTTAGGTGGGATGGCGCTGGTCGTCGCCCTTGATCTCACTTGGCGCGTGCGATCCCGGCTCAAGCGGAAGGCCGGCGGCACTGAGGGCCCTGCCGCGCCGAGTGCGCCTCCTGCGGGCGAGCCCCCGGCTTCCCCGGCATCCACCCCGACGACGGAACCTCCCTCGGCTCCCGGCCCAATGGCTGCACCTGCCCCCGCCGGCGAGCCCCCGGCTTCCACATCTTCCACCCCGACGATGGACCCTGCCGCAGGCCCCAGCCCGGATGACGACGCCTCTCCCGCCGAGGAGCAGGAGGAGGGGCATGCCTGAGCCAACCGCGGGCCCGCCGGCGCCCGCACCGCCGCCCGAGCGCGACTACATCCGCTTCGACCTGTCGCAGCGGATCGAACACGTCATCCTCCTGCTCACCTTCACCACCCTGGCCATCACCGGGCTTGCCCAGAAGTTTGCCACGGAGCCGCTCAGTGAGTCGATCATCCGCATCCTGGGAGGGATCGAGCTCACCCGCCGCATCCATCGCCTGGCGGCCATCATTCTCATGGCCGAGTCGATCTACCACATCGTCGCCGTGCTCTACCGGATCATCGTTCGGCGGAGCCGCCTGACGATGTTCCCGGTCTTCGAGGACTTCAGACACCTTCTCCAGGACGTGCTGTTCTATCTTGGAAGGCGCAAGCGCAAGGCCCATCTTGGCCGATTTGGCTACGCGGAGAAGGTGGAATACTTCGCCGTGGTCTGGGGCACGGTGATCATGGCGATCACCGGGTTCATGATGTGGAACCCGATCGCCACCGCCCGTCTGGTCCCCGGGGAATTCATCCCGGCGGCCAAGGCGGCCCATGGCGCCGAAGCCATCCTGGCGGTTCTTGCCATCCTTCTCTGGCACTTCTACAACGTCCACATCCGCCACCTCAATCGCAGCATCTTCACCGGCCGGCTGACCAGAGAGGAAATGCAGCACGAGCATCCGGCCGAGCTGGCGGCCATCGATTCCGGTGGTGCGGACCCGCTGCCCCCGCAAGCCCTCATCCGGCGGCGCCAGCGCGTGTTCTTCCCCATCGCCGCGGTCTTCTCCGCCGCCTTGCTCTTCGCGGTCTACCGCTTCGTTACCTTCGAAGAGACGGCCATCACCACCATTCCCCCGGCCGAGACCGCCCCGATCTTCCTGCCCCAGACTCCCACGCCATTGCCCTCCCCGGCGCCCTTCGCTCTCACGCGGTGGGCCGGCGATATCGAGGATCTTCTCGCCGAACGATGCGGGGCCTGTCACGGCCCCGCCGCGATGGGCGGCCTCGAGCTCTCTTCGTACGCCGCCGCACTGCGTGGAGGCAACCGGGGGCCGGCCGTCGTACCGGGAGATCCAGACGCCAGCATCCTGGTCCAGATCCAGGAGCCTGGTGGTCACCCCGGCCAACTGACGGAAACAGAGATCGCTGGTATTATTGCGTGGATACGGGCAGGCGCCCCTGAGCGCTAGCCTCCATTCTCCAGGAGCCATTCGAATGCAGAGAATCCGGCGAAGCCTTCGCGGTTTCTTCTTTCCTCCAACCGGCTCCCCACGCTGGATTCGAATCCTCCCCTACGCCACGCTGGGTGCCCTCACGCTGGTCGTCCTCATCGCCGGCGCCTACGCATGGGACTACACCAACTCGCCCGCGTTTTGCGGGACGGCCTGCCACACCATGCCGCCCGAATACACGGCCTACCTCCTCTCACCCCACTCCCGCATCGACTGCGTCGAGTGCCACATTGGGCGAGGCTTCATCGCCACCCGCATCACCCGCAAGGCCGGCGACCTCCAGCACATCGTCGCCACCCTCTTCCGCACCTACGAGTTCCCCATCCGGGCCGAGAGCCTGCGCCCCGCTCGCGAGACCTGCGAGCGCTGTCACTCGCCTCAGAAGTTTTCCGACGACAGCCTGCGCACCATCCTTCATTTCGGCGACGACCGCGAGAACACCCCCACAACCACCTACCTCGTGCTCCGGACCGGCGGCGGGAGCCGGCGCGAAGGCCTTGGCCGCGGCATCCATTGGCACATCGAAAACCCTATCCTCTACCTGGCCCTCGACCCGGAGGAGCAGGAGATCCCCTACGTCCGCGTGATGAACGAGGATGGCAGCACCACGGAGTTCGTCGACGTCGAGGCCGATCTGGATGTCGCCGAGATCAACCCCGACGACCTCGAGGAGATGGACTGCATCACCTGTCACAATCGCATCACCCATCTCGTCCTCACCCCCGAGGCCACGGTGGACCAATTGATGGCCCGCCGGATCATCTCCCCGGAGATCCCAGAGATCCGCCGCCGGGCCGTGGCGGCCTACGCCGCCGCCTATGAGAGCAACGACGCCGCCCTTCAGGCCCTGGCCGGACTCGAGACCTACTATCAGCAGGCATACCCCGATTTCTATGACGACCACACGCCGGAGATCCAGGCCGCCGTCGCCGCCCTCCAGCAGGCCTACCAGAACAGCGTCTTTCCCCATCAAAACTCCGACTGGACCACCCACCCGAATAACATCGGCCACGAGGATTCCCCCGGCTGCTTCCGCTGTCACGACGGGAAGCATCTCAACCCCGAGGGCGAGGCCATTCGCCTGGAGTGCAACCTGTGCCATGCCATCCCGGTTGTGGCCGGCCCGCCGGATTTCGTCGCTCAGATCGAGCTCAGCCGCGGCATCGAGCCACAAAGCCACCTGAACGCCAATTGGATCACCTTGCACCGCGACGTCTTCGACGCCACCTGCGCCAACTGCCACACCACGGCCGATCCCGGCGGCGTGAGCAATGCCTCCTTCTGCTCCAACAGCGCCTGTCACGGCAGCGCATGGGAATACGCCGGGTTTGACGCGCCCCGCCTGCGCGAAATCCTCAGCGCACAGCTCCCCACCGCCACCCCGCCGCCGACCGGCGGCCCGCTCACCTTTGAGGCCACGATCGGCCCGCTGCTGACCTCGCGTTGCGGTTCCTGCCATGGCGGCGCGAGCCCGGTCGAGGGTTTTGACCTTACGACCTACTCAGGCGCCCTCGCCGGTGGCTCGGGCGGCCCGGCGGTCATCCCCGGGGATCCGGAGGGAAGCCTGCTGGTGCAGAAGCAGTCCGGCGAGCAGCGCCACTTTGGCCAACTCACTCCCGAGGAGCTCGATCGCGTCGTCGAGTGGATCGCGGCCGGAGCCCCTGAAGACTAGCTTTCGTGATTCCCCGGCCTCTATCCCTGGACCCTGGCTTGCGCCAGGGTGACGGAAGCCCCGTCGTTCCGGCGAAAGCCGGAACCCAGGCAGACGATGGTTGCACTTGCCTGGACCCCGGCTTGCGCAGGGTGACGGAAGCCCCGTCGTTCCGGCGAAAGCCGGAACCCAGGCAGACGGTGGGGGACGTCAGCCGTGGCAGACATCCACGCCCGGGACATCGAACGGAGAGGCATCATGAGTGAAGACAAAGAGGTCACACGGCGTCAGTTCCTCGGGGCTATCACTTGGGCAATCGGCGGCCTCATCAGCCTGGGCTTCGGAGTGCCGGCCATCGCCTTCTTGCTGGGCCCGGCTCTGCGCCGCGAGGAGGCGCAGACCTGGATCCCGCTCGCCGCCACCAACAAGGTCGAGCTCGGCACCCCCACCCTCTTTCGCGCTCGCATCGAACATCAGACCGGGTGGATCGTCCAGGAGCAGGAGCACTCCATCTACGTTCTCTCCGACAACGGCCGCGATTTCGTGGCCATGTCCAACATCTGCACCCATCTGGGTTGCCGGGTTCGCTGGATCGTCGACCGCGAGCAGTTCTACTGCCCTTGTCACAATGGGGTCTTCGACCGGGAAGGGCGGGTGGTCTCCGGCCCTCCTCCCCGGCCGTTGGACCGCTACGAGACAAAGGTGGAAGACGGTCAGCTCTACGTCCTGGGAGGATGAGATGGCCGTGCGACTGGCAGATTGGCTGGACGAACGCCTGGGGTGGCGCCGGGCCTGGGAGGCGATCTTCCTGCGCAAAGTCCCCAAGGTCAATTGGCTCTACACCCTGGGAAGCGCCACGCTCTTTGTCGCCCTTAATCAGATCATCACCGGGATCCTCCTGACGATCTACTACATCCCCACGCCCGACCAGGCCTACGACAGCGTGCAGTACATCACCGCCCAGGTGCCGGCCGGATGGCTGATCCGCGGCCTGCACCATTGGGGAGCCAGTGCCATGGTGATCCTTACCGTCCTGCACATGCTCCGCGTGATCTTCACGGGATCCTACAAGTTCCCCCGCGAGGTCACCTGGTTCTCCGGCGTGGCCTTGCTGCTGATCGTGGTCGGCTTTAGCTTCACGGGCTATCTCCTGCCCTGGGACCAGAAGGCCTACTGGGCGACGACCGTGGGAACCCGGATCGCCGCAGTCACCCCTCTGATCGGAGAGTGGATCCTGCGCGTCCTTCGCGGCGGCGCCGAGATTTCGGCAGTCACACTGGCACGTTTCTTCGGCGTGCATGTGTGGATGCTGCCGGCAGCGCTCCTCGCCTTGATGGGCCTTCACCTCTACCTGGTCGTCCGGATCGGCATCAGCGCCGTTCCCCGCAAGCAGGAGTAGCCGATGAACGAGAAGGAGAAACGGGACTACCTGGAAGAGTACGGGCACGAGAAGCACGAGGGCGAGCCCTTCTTCCCCGATGCCCTGGTGAAGGATGCGCTCGTCTCCCTGGCCGTCTTCCTCGTGCTCGTCGCCCTGGCCTATTTCGTCGGCGCCCCCCTCGAGGCCCGGGCCGACCCTTCGGACACCACCTACACGCCCCGCCCGGAGTGGTACTTCCTTTTCCTTTTCCAGCTGCTCAAGTACTTCCCGGGGAACCTGGAAGTCGTGGGCGTCATCGTGCTCCCCTTCCTCGCCCTCGCGGCCCTCGTCCTATTGCCCTTCCTTGACCGGACTACCAAGCGGCATTTCTTCAATCGCCCTGTTGTCACCGGCGTCGCCTCGTTCCTGATCCTCGCCGTGCTGGGGCTCAGCATTCAATCGGTTCGGGAGGCGCCGCCGCCCGCCGAGGTGGAGCAAGGCGATGAAGTGGCGGCCCTCTACGCTCAGAATTGCGCCTCGTGTCACGGCCCTTCGGTCGCCGTCCCGCCCGGGACCGACCTGCACCGCGTGATTGCCGAGGGAAGGCACGAAGGGATGCCCGCCTGGAGCGGCGATCTCACCAGCGATCAGATCGACGCCCTCGCCGGTTTCATCCTCTCTCCTGGGGGCAGCCGACTCTTCGCCGAGAATTGCGGCGCCTGCCATGATGTGGAGGACCTCGTCGCCGGAGACCCGCTCCAGACCCGGCAGGCGCTCGATGAAGGCCCCCTCTTCCCGGCCCACGCGCAGGCCGAGGTGCCCGACTGGGCTGCGATTATGGCGCCCGAGGATCGGACGACCCTCCTCAATTTCCTGGCCGCCCCCGACGGTCAACGCCTCTTCGCCCTCAACTGCTCGCCGTGCCACGGCCGGGCCATCTCTTTCAGCGGCGATGAAGAGGAGCTCCGCCTCCTCATCACCCAGGGCGGCCTGCACGTGGAGATGCCCCCATGGCGCGAGCGCCTGGGCACCGCCGACCTGGAGACCCTGGCCCAATATGCCGTCAACCCCGCATCGGCCCCAGGAGGTGATGCGCTATTCGGCCGTTACTGCACCGAATGCCACGGCCAGCGAATCCCCAGCGCCGACGGCCTTGCCGAGGCCCAGCAGATCATCTTGTCCGGTGGGGCCCATGTCACAATGCCCGTCTGGGGGGATGTCCTTACGGGAGAGCAGCTGGAGGCGCTTGTTGCCTACACGGTGCAGGCGGCTCGAGGAGCTCCCACCGAGCTAGGCCAGCAGCTCTTCAGCCAGAACTGCGCTTCCTGCCATGGAGATTTCGGTGAGGGCGGCCCCAACCCAGCGCGCGCCGGCGACATCATCGCGCCCATCAGTTCGCGCGAGTACCTGACCACCCGGGACGACGCCACTCTGAGAGCCGTCATCTCCCAGGGCCAGCCCGACTTCGGAATGTCGCCCTTCTCCACCACCAACGGCGGCCCGCTGGACGACGAGGAGATCGACGCCATCGTCGCCTTCCTACGAAGCTGGGAGAGCGACCCACCGGTGGAGACGCCGCCCGAGGTCGCCGGCGGATCCGTGCCCCTCAGCGGACCGCAGATCTTCGCCGACGTCTGCGCCCGCTGCCACGGCCTTGACGGGGAGGGTGGGCTGGGGCCCGCGCTGCGCGGCCCTGCATTCCAGACACGCTACGACGACCAGGGCCTCTTCGAGCTGATCAGCCAGGGTCACGAGGCGACGGCCATGATCGCCTGGGGCGAGATCCTCACCTCCGAGCAGATACAACAGCTGGTGAGGGCCATCCGCGAGTTGGAGACACCTCGCCCAACTGCCCTCCCAGGTGCCCCATCATTCGCCGCCGATGTGCTTCCGATCCTCCAGGCCCAGTGCGCGGCCTGCCACGGAAGCATGGGCGGTTGGGACGCCTCGAGCTTCGACGCGGTCATGACCACCGGCAATCACGCCCCCGTCGTCATCCCTGGCAATGTCGAGGGCAGCCTGCTGGCTCAGAAGATCCTCGGCACGCACTCTGAAGGACTGATCATGCCTCCGAGCGGGAGAATGGGCGAGGCGGAAATCCAGGTGATCCTAGACTGGATCGCGGAAGGCGCCCCGAGGTGATCTCCCGACGGCAGCACCTCGAGCAACGACCACCAAGGATGTTGGGCCTGTGGTCATAACCAGTGGCCAACCACATCATCCGGAGCAGACGAGGGTGTGAGTGCGCTTGTCACCCCGGCCATGACGTCCTTCACCAACCGCAAGAGCAACGGGCGGGGGAATCCCGGAAGGCATGTGATATCGTATCCCGGCGCGGTGCATCGTTCCGCCACGACGGTGCGCGGCCGGTCCGGGTTGCCGCGGAACCCCAGCACACGTAGCCGCGGGCGGGCCAGAGCGCCGAGATAGCCGTTGCTGGTTGGCATGAGGTCCGGTTGAAGCCCAAACAGCGAACGATCAGTCTCCAGCTCAAAGTCTCCCTGCTCATCCTCGCGCCGATGATCCTGGTCCTCGTCATCTCGAGCTCGATCGGATACGTTCAACAGCGCGAGAGATCCCTTGCGAGCATGTCTTTGCTGGCTTCGCAAACAGGGCGGGTGATCGAGAATATGCTGATGCGCGACATGCTTGTGTCCGACTTCGAGCGCATTCAGGACACATTCAACGCTCTTGGCGAGGACGAACGCATTGAAAGCCTATATCTGCTGGATACCACGGGAAGGGTGGTCTTCGCCCCAGACGGAGAACGGGTCGGTCAACGGCTAAGCAATCGGGACGAGACCTGCCAACCGTGCCACCGCTTGGCGACTGCCGAGCGCCCTTCTGGCATTGTGGTCTCGGGCCGTGACGGGCAACCCGTCTTCCGCAGCATGCACCCGATTGAGAATCGGCCAGAATGCACCCGGTGCCACGACCCCCAGCAAAGGCTTATCGGGCTCCTCCTGACCGACCTCTCGATTGCGCCGATCGAGGCCGCATTGGCAAGTGAACTGCGCGGTAACCTGGCCTGGTGGATTGGAACCGTCGTCGTCACGACTGCACTGGCCAACCTGGCTGTCAACCGCTGGCTGCTCCGCCGCCTGCGCCGGCTTGCCGCTGCCATCTCCGACTTTGGACATATCGGGTCCGCTGGCCGTCTCCCCGAGAACCCAGCCGACGAAATCAGCCAACTGAGCGCCGCATTCAACTCCATGGCGGATCGGGTCCAGAAGCGCGAATTCCAGGTCAAGGAGCTATCGAAAGCGTTGAGACAGAAGGCGGAGGAAAGGGGCGAGTTGCTGGAACGGCTACTGGCTGCGCAGGAGGACGAGCGCAAGCGCGTTGCCCAGGAGCTACACGATGAACTGGGACAGGGCTTGAGCAGCATGGCCCTCAGCGTTGAAATCGCCCAACGAATGGCCGAGCGTGACCCCAAAACGGCAGCCAAGCACCTCGACCAAACTCGGGCGCTCATCGCCGAAGCAAGTGACCGGATGTATGATTTGATCCTGGGGCTTCGTCCATCGGCGCTGGACGACCTGGGCCTGGTGGCCGCACTGCAGGCGCACGCGAAGCGGACCCTCGAACCAGCCGGAACCGTGTTTGAGATCGAGACGCAGGGCCTCGCCGGCCGCCTACCGCCGCAGGTTGAGACGGTTCTGTTCCGAATCTTCCAGGAGGCACTGACCAATATCCTGCGGCATGCCAAGGCCAGACATGTGGTTCTCAGGCTGGCCCGCAAGGATGGCGCTGTCGAAGGCGAGATCCATGACGATGGCATCGGCTTCGAGCAGGATGCTCTTGGCAGCGACGCTGGAAAAGGGCGGGGGCTGGGCTTGAGTGGCATGCGGGAGCGAGCCGCGTACTGCGGCGGGGAGGTGGAGATCAAGTCCCGGCTCGGTGAAGGAACGGCGGTGCGGGTGCGGATCCCCATCCACGAGGTGGCCGATGCCTAAGCCGATCCGCGTGCTGATCGCCGACGACCACACCATCGTCCGCTCAGGGTTGAATTTGCTGCTTTCATCCGAGCCGGACATTGAGGTGGTCGGCGAGGCGACCGATGGCGCGGTGACGGTCGAGATGGCGGAGAAGCTCCGGCCGGACGTCGTCCTGATGGACATCGGCATGCCGGTGTTGAATGGCATTGAAGCCACGCGCCAGATCAAGGAGCGACTGCCGGAAGCCAACATCCTGGTGCTCACGATGCACCGTTCCGACGAGTACTTCTTCCAGATGCTGGAGGCGGGCGCTTCGGGCTATGTCCTGAAAGCTGCCGAGACAAGCGAGCTGATCAATGCCGTGCGAGCCGTTGCCCGCGGCGATGTCTTCCTCTATCCAAGTATGGCACGGCGCCTCGTCCAACAGTACCTCAATCAGCCAGGGATGGACAGCCCGGAACAGCCCCGGCTCACAGGCCGCGAAAAGGAGATCCTCAGACTCATCGCCGGTGGCTACGGCAACAAGGAAATCGCCGAGAAGCTCGTCGTCAGCCCAAGCACCGTCCACTCCCACCGGACCAACCTGATGCGCAAGCTCAACCTCAACACGCGCCACGAGCTGGTCGAGTATGCCCGCCAGCACGGGTTGATCCAAGATTCCTAGCTCTCCGTCCCTTCCTCACCTCCGCGCATCGCCATTTCCTTCCCCTCATTTCTCGCCAGACGCTTTGGCGTCTGGTTCGCCGGATTTGGCAACTTGCCCGATTTCCACCCGTGAAGTCATGCACTAACATCTGCACACGATCGGAGGCGCGGTGTCCGCAAGACGGGTGTTCGTCATCTGGACGCACCCCTTGTTTCATGAGTCCATCCGCCTCCTGCTGCGCCGCCCCAACGTCGAGTTGGTGGGCGCGACCTCCGATGGCGCTGTTGGCGAGCGTCAGATTGCGATGCTCAGGCCGGATGTGGTGATCATCGAGGAGACCGAGGAAGAGCAACAGGCCGACGCGCGAATCATGTCGGTCTTGCAGCGGGTGCCCAAGTTGATCCGTCTCAGCCTTGAAGACAACCAATTGGTTCTATTCCAGCGCCAAGACCGAACCGTAGGGCAGGTGGCTGACCTGCTCCGCCTGATCGTCGAGGATTCCGCCATCGATACACCGGCAGGAGAAAGCGGATGACGGGTGAGACAGCGCGGCAACTCCTCGCACGAATTGCGTGGCCGGCAATCCTCGTCGGGACAATCGGGCTTGCCCTGTTGGCGGTCTTGGCCGGCCGAGGGGCGGCCTCGGCCGCTTCCCAGCCGATCGCCTTCAGCCACCGCATCCACGTCGAGAATGCCGTCCAATGCCTGTACTGTCACTCGAACCCAATGCGTTCCGATGTGGCGGGAATGCCCTCCGTCCAGTTGTGTGTCGGCTGTCACAGCACAATCGCCACTGAGCGGCCTCAGGTGCAGGCACTGGTCGGTTACTGGGAGCGAGGCCAGCCCATCCCGTGGCAGCCGGTCGTGGAGATGCCAGACTTTATCTTCTTCAGTCACCAGCCCCATCTTGGCGCTGGCGTGAGCTGCGAGACCTGTCATGGAGACGTCGGCCGGTTGAACGCTGCCAGCCGCGTGATCGAGATGGACATGGGTTGGTGCCTGCGCTGCCACCTGGATCAGTCCGAGGAGACGGTCGGCCGCCTGACAGACTGTTTGACCTGTCACCAGTGAAAAGGGCCTTCATGGCAAACAGCCTCCCTCGCCGCGCATTCCTGAAGCTGGCTGCGGGCGCCGCCGTCGCCACCGGTCTCTTCCCCACGGTCCGGCGTGTGGCGCTTGAGCCTTTTGTCCGGCCGCCGGAAGAAGAGCTCCCGGGCCGGGCGAC
>Ga0209342_10001267_pt1 | contig 28488 bp, 23 predicted proteins | sample RifCSP16_2_FD_184023 | JGI IMG/M metagenome (GOLD analysis project Ga0209342, IMG submission 184023) | Soil microbial communities from Rifle, Colorado - Rifle CSP2_sed 16_2 (SPAdes) (version 2) | ecosystem: Environmental > Terrestrial > Deep subsurface > Rock core/Sediment | place: Rifle...
CGGCGTATGCCACACAGTTCGGCCTTTGAGAAGTCATGGGGGTTTATGTTCACCTTTTTCACCCCTATCTCATCGGCAACGCTGCTGTTCTTGACGGCCCCTGCCAGCACTATGGCAAGGCTGAACGCCGGCACAAGAAGCGCTAACAGGGCCTTTGATTTAGTCATTTTACGCGTCCTTGCGCACTATGTCGTCAGTTGGAGCAGTCGTTTATGGTATTGCAATTGTAATTCGCCGCGTTCCCGGTAAAGTTCGTGAAGTTGTTGTTGCAGACCTGGTCGGTCGCTGGCGTTACTGACCTGAAGGTCATCGATACCCCGGCAAGAGTCGTGGCCCTTGTATGCGATTCAACGCACGCGCCGTTCATGAGCCTGTAGCCGAGCGGGTCTCCGGAAGGGCCGGCCGCGGCGTTGCTGCCGTGTATGCCTTTCATCTGGTTGTTCGTTGAATCATACGCCCCGCCGTGGCAGGTGAGGCACAGATTGCCGAACTTGTTGCCGTTATTGCCGGTGCTGGCCCCGCTCTGGTAGAACGGCGAGCTCAGGCCCAGGCCGTCTACAGGGTGGGAAACCCTGGAGAAGTTAGCGTCCGGGCCGACGAAGCCTTCATCGCCGTACACATCCCTCCTGTGGCAGTTATAGCAGAAGTTCTGGAGCGTGCCGATGCCGGTCTCGTTTCTCCTCAATATCCACCTTTCGTCAGAGCCGTGGGTGCCCTTTGGGTCGTTTAATACGCTCGAGCCGTGACAGTCCGAGCAGGTGGTCGTGCTGTCGTGGGTCATGTTGAAGAAGCCTTCCCTGGTGCCGCCGGGGAAGTCGAGGTACCTGAATGTGTTCGTGAGGCCCAGGCCGTTGCCGAGCGCCACCCAATTGAGGTTCGCGTTCGAAGGGGGCGTGTTCTTGCCCAGGGCGAAGACCGGGTGTATGCCCATATTGTTTATGTTCATGTCCGCGGTCGGGTCCGACTGAAGGACGAGCGAGCCGTTGGCGTTGCCTGACGGCACATTCGGAGGCATCACTCCGTACGCGTAATAAGAGTGGCACTTGACGCACAGATATCCTTCGAGGTTGTCGGTCCCGGGGTTCAAGCTGGTGAAGTCAACAGCCGTGTAGACGGTCGAGGCGTTCCCTGCAATGCCCCAGGTCGGCTTCGCGCCCCAGTTCCCCAGGCCGTTGGCGCCTATGATGTTGCCGTTAGTGCCGCCCACAGTATGGCTTCCTTCTTTCGCTCCGTGGCCGTTATGGCAGTCAGCGCATTCGGCGTGCCTGTTCGTGCCGAGGTTGGCGGCAGTCTCCCTGACGGGTTCTCCTGCCGCGCCCCTTGAGGCGGTATGCAGGCCGTAGGTCCCCTTGACATCGTGCTTATACATGTAGTTGAACTGCCCCTCGACATTCTTTGAGGCGGCGTTCCCGTTGTGGCAGTTCAGGCAAGTCCATTCTTCGGCCTCGACAAGGGATGTGCCGGGGTTGGTGCCCTTCAAGAGCATCTTGGCGGACGCGCCCTTGTGCGAGCTGTGGCACGCGAGGCAGCTCTGGACCTGCGGGGTGTCGTCTGTCCATCCGGCGGCCCCCATGTCCTCGTGCCAGGGGTTTATGCCGGCCTCGTTCCATGTGACGGTCGAAGCGGAGTGTACGGCCGGGTTCGTGCTCCAGTACCTCTTGTCATGGCAGGCCTGGCACAGGCCGCCGTTCTCAAGGGTGGCGACCATGAACTTTGGGAAGATCGTCCCGTGGGGGTCGTGGCAGCTCGTGCACTGGATTTTCCCGGAGCTGTCCAGCTTCACGGCCGCCGGAAGCGTGAGGTTGTCTTTTATCTCCGTGTTGGACGGATAGGACAGCGAATATTCGAACGATATGGGGTGGTCGTCCTTGAGGTCAGTGCCGACGAATGCCGTCGAGGCGGAGCTTATTTTCCCGCTGGTTATGCCTGGACCGGTTACATTGAAAGAGCCCGCCATGTTGCCCTTGCCCGGTTTGTTCAGGACAGAGCCTACGGCTATGGTGCCGTCATGGCACGCAAGGCAGAGCTTTGACGGCCCTGAAGGCTGGCCGAGCGCAGGCGAGTTCGGGCTCAAGGTGGCGGCAAGCGTCTGGCTTTCGTAAACATTGTATGTCGAGCCCGTATCCTGCTTGTTCCAGATGGGCCCGGAAGGGTTCGAATTGTGCGGCGTGTGGCAGAAGACGCATATCTCCGAGGTCTCGGAGGTCTTTACCTCGGCGGTGGAAAAGGAGCTGAAGTTGTGCTTGGTAGCGGCCACCGTCGCCAGAGAGTAGCTTGCGGCCGCGAGGGAAAAACCCAGGCCGAGGGCGCCTATTGCCGCAATGGGGAGCTTGTGCCCTTTGCGGCGGCATTTTTTCCCGTTTTTCCTGTCCATCTTTACCGTCCTTTTGCGTGCCAGAGCCAAGGGAGACAGCCTTAAGAGCCTTCTCCGAGGTACTCGAATACCTGCACCCTGCTGTTGTAGGAATCGCCTACGAAAATCTTGTTGCCGTCGTCAATGAAAAGCCCGCTCGGGAGCCAGAACCTGCCAGCCGTTTTGCCGACAGAGCCGAAGTTCAGGAGGAAGGTCCCCTGCCTGTCGAATATCTGGACGGTGTCGAAAAGAGCGTCGGCGACATAAATGTTGCCGTCCCTGTCGACCGCGACGCCCTTTGGCCTGCTGAAGTCCCCTGTCCCGTCGCCATGGCGGCCGAATGAGGAATTGAAGCGGCCGTCCTTGTCGAATATCTGGATCCTGAAATTCATCGAGTCGACCACATAGACCATGCCGTCCCGGTCAATTGTGATGTCGACCGGGTAGTTGAACTCCCCCTCGAGAGTGCCGAGCTTGCCGAACGAGCCTGCCGGCTTGCCTTCAAGGGTGTATATGTTCACGGCGTGGGCAACGGTGTCAGATACATACACCAGGCCGGCCGTCCTGTTTATGGCTATGCCCGTGGGTCTTGAGCCCGCGGAAAAGCCTTTTATGAACTTCCCTTTGGGGCTGAAGACAAATACCTTGCCTGCCGCCGAATCGGTGACAAAGACCCTGTTCTCCGAGTCGGTCGCGGCGGCTATCGGGGTTGAGAATTCATCCTTGCCCGGCTGGTCTATGTAAAAATAAGCACTTTTCTTGATGTCGTATACATGCACCCTCTTGAACGCGGTGTCAGTGACTATGAGCCTTCCGAGGCCGTCTACAGTGACCCCGTAAGGCTTTATGATGTCGTCGGATGTGGTCCCGAGCACGAACTCGGTGATTCTTTTGAAAAATCCCTTGTTCGCGCCTATATCCTCAGGCCTGGATATGGCCTTGAGGTATGATATCTTCGCGGGCTCTGGCGGAGAGGGCCATATAAGCGGCGTCTGCGGGGTAAGAAGCGCCGGGCTGTCCTTTACAGGGGCCGAAGAGCAACTCAATAGCCCGAATGCCAGGCACAGGGACGCAAGCGTGAGGCCCACGCGGCCAAGAGAGCCGCGTTTTCCCGGTGTTAAAATTCCATGTTCATCGGATTTCATTGAAAAGACCTATTTTCTGTGGCAGTACTGGCAAATGTCAAGGCCCGCCGACCTTATCCTCATGCTGTAGTCTGCCCCCCAGTCAGGCCTGCCGGGCAGGAGCCCTCTTTCGTGGGGATTGTGGCAGGTGACGCAAAGTAATTTGCCGGACTTCGGGTCAAGGGGCAGTATCATCGGAATTTCCTTGAGGGAAAGCTTCATATTGTCGGTCACAACCTTTGAGGGGACCACGAGATGGTCCGGGGCAGTGTATCCGCTCATCGTGACGCTTATGCCCTCGCTGCCGGGGTGCTTCTTGACGGTGTGGCAGTTCCTGCAGAGCTGGTCCGGGTTGTCCTGGTAATACAGGTTCACTTCTTTTATGGATTTGGTCTTTACATCCGGGGTGTCCTTGTGGCAGACGACGCAGGTGCCCCAGAGCACCTCCCCGGTATCTCCTATCTGGTTATGCGGGTTGATGACGGAAAGGAGCGCTTCGCTCCTTTCATATGGCGCTGGCGCAGAAGGGACGACGGCAGCCTTTGGCGGCACTGCGGCCTTTGTTTCGGCGCCGTGAGCGCCGGTCGAGGCAAGGGCCATGCCCGCTATGATGAGCGCCGTCATGAGAGATGTCTTTGTTGGCATTGGACTACCTTCTTTGTTGACTGCCCGTGGGGGCGTCCGTTGATGTGGCTCTTATCTGGCTTCGAAGGCGTAGATCGAGCCGTCTTCTGAGCCGATGTAGACGGCCTTGTCCAGCACCGCCGGAGAGGACTGCAAGCTGCCTTCAGTCATGTATTTCCACGCTACTGCGCCGGATTTCGTGTCAACGGCGTACAAGCCGCCGTCGTCACATCCGACATAAATGAAGCCGTTTGCGCCAATAGCCGCAGTGGAGTTTATCTCGTCAGGGAACTTGTAGTCTGCCGTCTCGGTGCCGTCTTTCCTGTTAAATACCTTCAAATGGCCGCTCTTGAACCCCATATACAGCTTGTCGCTTGTGACCGAAGGCGTGGCGTAGGCGAGGTTATTCCCGAGGTTCTTTCTCCATTGTATTTTGCCTGTCTTGGCGTCGATGGAGTAAAGCGTCCTGTTATAGGAAGAGATGTAAAGGGTCCCGTCCTTTATGACAGGAGAAGAGTATACGGCCGACTCGAACCTCACGGCCCAGTTTCTTCCGCCGCTTTTCACCGAGGCCGAATAGAGTATGCCGTTTTTTCCGGCGTAGAAGACCGCCCCGTCGGCATAAGCTGGTGAGGAGTAGATGCCGCTGTATTTTTCATAGTCCGGGAGCTTGTTGCGCCATTCCCTGGCTCCGGTCTTCGCGTTCAGGGCGTAGAGGTACAGGTCTTTTGAGCCGATGAGCACACGACCTTCGGCTACTACGGGAGAAGTCACGACCGGGCCTTCTGTCTCGTGCTTCCAGAGGAGCTTGCCGGTTTCTGCGTCGAGGGCATAGACAAAGCCGTCCCTGGAGCCGAAGTAGACCGCGCCGTCCGAGACGGCAGGGCTCGAGAATATCTCGCCGCCGGTCTTGAACTTCCAGGCGACCTCGCCGGAGTCCGCGTTTATGGCATAGAAGTGGGTGTCATACGAGCCCGCGAATACCTTTCCCTTGTAGGCGACCGGGGATGAATAGACAGCGCCGTCAGTGCGCGCCCGCCACTTCAGGGAAAGGGGCGGGACAGGCGCTTTTTCCACGAAAGTCAGATGTTTCTCATTTTTCAGGAACATTGGCCAGTCGGCCAAAGCGGGAGATGCGACCGGGACAAGGGCCAGTGAAAGGGTCGCGGCCGCAAGTGCCTTGCTGATGGTTGATTTCGCCAGTTGCATAGTTCCTCTCAGACCTTGAACTTTGAGATTTCCAGCGAGATGCTCTTCCTCGCCTCCGTTATGGCCTCAAGGGCGTTTTTAAGTTCTGCCCTGGCCGCCTCTGGCTTTGCCAGCCGCCCAGACTCCTTATCGAGTATTGAAGCGGATTTCTTTAATGAACTGAAGACAGCCTCCAGGGAGCGGGACATGCCGTTAAAGGCGGCCGGAAGCTCTCCAGGCATGTTTTTTGAAAGGTCTTTTGAAAAATCCCCTCTGGACCTGCTTTGTATGACATCTTTGAACTGCAGAAGAGGCATTTCTATACGGCGCGTGAGGAAAAAACCTATGACCGCCGAGGCGGCCAGTATCGCCGGTATGGTGACGGCGCTGAGTTTCAGGAGGATAGGGACCGCGATTTCGGAAGTGGTCCTTATCTTTATATGAATTTTATATAACTCCTCATTAAGTTCCCTGTCAATTAAAAAATAAGAGACCAGGAGGTTCGCGGTCAGTCCCAGGAGCACCGCGAGCGTGAACCCGGCGATGAACCTGCTCTGGAGCTTCCTGTTTATGAAAAACTTCCTTCTCCTGAATGCGGGCTGGCCAATTCTTTTCATTAAACCCCTCCGGGGCACAGGCTCCACAGAGGAGCCTATCATAATATTATGGTATTAAACGTGAATTAAACCCGAGTTAAATTGCGTTCAGGTTGTTGAAAAAGTCCCATCTGCGTTATCGTCTTCGAATCTCGTGATTGCGGCGTACAAACAAAGTACGCCTCATGACTCGCTTCTCGGCTCCTAGCATCTGGAACTTTTTGAGCAACCTGTCGGATTTCGGCCTCAAAAAGTCCCATCTGCGTTGTCGTCTTCAAATTTCGTCATTATAGAGGCGCTTTATTTTATGTGGCAGCCCAGGCACAGGGCGCTGCCCTCGTTGCTCATCACAAGCTCGTTGTGGCGTTTTGAGTACGGGTTATGGCAGCTTCCGCACCCGACCATGCCGTCGAAGAGCTTTATCTCTTTCGGTAATTTCTCGGCCGGCCTGTAGGCCCCCCTGTATTTGCGGCGGGTCTCGAAGTAGGAAACGCCTATGGGGTGGCTGAGGCCTATGGAGTTGCTGTTGTGGAAAAGCTCCCGTATGGACAGGTTCTCGACCAGGCTGTCTTTGGCGGTTACCGCGTCGTGGCAGGCCAGGCACCTGATGGACAGCTCATCGAGCTCCGTCCCCGGCTCCCAGCCAATATTTTTTTTCGTGGAAGACTCCCCGATGTGGGCGGAGCCGATAGAGACCTTGTGAAGCTGCTCGTCCATGTCGCCGTGGCACATGACGCAGAAACCTTCTCCTCTGGCCGCAACCCTGAGGTGGAACCCGCCGTAGCCGCGCTTGTGGGCCGTGTGGCAGGTAAGGCAGGTAATATCGCCTTTCCAGTCAAGGGGCATGGCCTGCGGCACCTTCATGGAAGGCTTCATATCCACCGGGTGCGAAAGCTCCTGCTCGCTGCTGTGGCAGCCGGAGCACATCCGGGTGACATCCTTCGAGAAGGTCATCGTCTCACCCATTGAGGGTTGGGTTATGTGGCAGTCAAGGCACTTGCCGTCGAAGTCATGGTAGCTCGTCCACTGGGACGAGTACAGGACGGCCGCCACCGCGCTTGCCATGAAGAATACCAGAAAACCGGTTTTTATGCGCTTCGTCACTCTTTGACCCTTATTATCGATACGGCCCTGCTCATTTTTTCAATGGCGGCACTGAGAGCCGCTATGGCATTCTTTAGTTCGGCTTCCGGCGGGGCGTCCATATCAAGGAGGGTTTGTAGCGCGCCTTCAGCCGCCCTGAGCTCTTCGGCGGAGTCCATAACGGAGCGGGATGTATGGTTTAAAGACCTCACCATCGTGTTCAGCTCGTCGGCGAGGGCCGAGAGCTGGTCCATGCCCCTGAAGCGCGTGGCGACCGTAAGGTCGCCCGAGGCGATCGCCTCGAGGCTTTTCTCCAGCCTGTAAAGGGGGCCGGCTATCCTGTGCGAGAAAAGTACCGAGATGACCGCTATTGCGGCCGTGACAAGGCCGAGTATCAAAATGGAGTAGGATGATGCGAAGATAAGTGGGAGGACCCTTATTTTCAGCTCGTGGATGGTGTAAATAGCCGAGCCGTAGGAGTCTCCGAGGCTCCTTGACAGGGAGAAATAAAGGAGCGCCACCACTGCCGCCCCTCCCAGAAGGGTGAGCAAGCAGAGCTTGAGGCCGAACCTGATTTTAAAGGCCCTCTCAAGGAGGCGCGAGGAATCTGTCATCTTGTGCATATCGGATGGTTCCGCCAGGGCTTGAAGTCGGGCAGGTTGAAAGGGAAGCGTCAGGATGGGGCTGCCGGGTGGATGCGCTAAACTCTGAACATTATACATCAGTGTGGAAAAATTGTGAAGCAGCCCTGCGCCGCTCTTTCAAATGTATTGAAAAAATGGGCCATTATGTCTATAATGACAGGCTCGTCTGGCATTAGAAGCGCCAGACGCGCTCTGAACGCGGGCAGAAAATGGGTCAAGAGTTTCTCTGTTATTCCGTTATAAAGCGGTAGCCAAACACCGAATCCTGAGAGGAGAATATTATGTCAAACGACGCGTTCTTGAAGGCATGCCGGAGGGAAAAAGCCGGGTTCACACCCGTGTGGCTCATGCGCCAGGCAGGCCGTTACATGAAGGAATACATGGCCATCAGGGAAAAGCACTCCTTTCTCGAGATGTGCAGGAACCCTGAGCTTGCCTGCGAGGTAACATTGCAGCCCATCAGGGCCTTTGATATCGACGCGGCCATAATATTCGCCGACATACTCCTGCCGCTGGACGGCATGGGCATAAACCTCGAGTTCACCAAGGGCGAGGGGCCTTCCATAAGCAACCCGGTGAGGACCCGCAAGGACATCGACGCCGTGAAGGTCATAAAGCCCGAGCAGGATGTGCCGTACCTGCTCGAGGCCATAAAGATGGTCAAGCGGGAGCTTAACGGCAAGGTGCCGCTCATAGGCTTTTCCGGCGCGCCTTTTACCTTGGCGAGCTACATCATAGAGGGCGAGGGCTCGAAGAACTACATCAACACCAAAAAGCTCATGTACTCCGACCCTGAGGGCTGGAAGGTCCTCATGGACAAGATATCCGAAGTCGTAATCGTCTATCTCGAGGCCCAGATAGCAGCCGGAGCGCAGGTAGTGCAGCTCTTTGACAGCTGGGTAGGGTGCCTCGGGCCTGACGACTTCAAGAAGTTCGCCCTGCCGTACACAAAGAGGATAATAGAAACGGTCAGCAAAAAAGGCGTGCCTGTCATAAACTTCGGCACCAACACCGGCACTTACCTCGACCTCGTGACCCAGGGCGGCGGCGACGTCATAGGTGTCGACTGGAAGGTAAGGCTGGACGACGCGTGGAAGACCATAGGCTATGACAAGGCCATCCAGGGCAACCTCGACCCGGTTGTGCTCTTTGGCCCGGTTTCGGAGATAAGGAAGAGGGTAAAAGAGATAATCGACATGGCCGAGGGCAGGCCCGGACACATATTCAACCTGGGCCATGGCATCATCCTGGGCACCCCGGTCGATAACGTAAGGGCCGTAGTGGACGCTGTCCACGAGTTTAGCGGAAAATAATACGGGCCTGAGGCCCGTAGTTAAAAACTTTTCAAGGAGTTAAGATGAGCGGCAAACCAGTAAAGGGCATATTACTGCTGGCCTTCGGCGGGGCTGATTCCATGGAGAGCGTGGAGCCTTTCGTAAAGAACGTGCTCAAAGGCAGGATACCCACACCCGAGCTGATTGAAAAGGCCAGGGAAAGGTACAGGCTCATCGGAGGCAAGTCGCCGCTTTTGGAGATAACCGAGGCGCAGGGCAGGGCCGTAGCTGACATACTGAATGCCGACCCTGAGGCCAGGTATGAGTACAGGCCGTTTGTCGGCATGCGCTACTGGCACCCGTACATAGCCGAGACCGCAGGCAAAATGATGGCCGAAGGCGTGACCGAGGGCGTAGCCGTCATCATGTCCCCGATCCTTTCGCTTGTCGCCACCGGCGCGTACCTGGAAGACCTCGAGGCGGCTGTCGGCCTTCACGGCGGGCCGTCAGTGGAGATGCTCGGGAGCTGGCACATGGAGAGGCCTTTCAGGGACCTTGTCGCCGACAACATTGAAAAAGAGCTTTCCGGCATAGACAGGAAGGACGCCTTCATCATATTCAGCTCCCACAGCCTTCCGGCAGTGGCGGTCGAGGGCGACCCCTATGAGATGATAGTCAGGCAGGCGGCGGATTTCGTGATGGAGAAAGTAGGCATGGCCGATTTCAAGGTCGCCTTCCAGTCCAAGGGCGCGGGCGCCAGGCAGTGGTTAGGCCCTGAGACCGAGAGCGTCATTGAAGAGGCCGGGAAAAAAGGCAAGAAGCGGGTCATAGTGGTGCCGATAGGTTTTGCCGCGGACCATGTGGAGACCCTTTACGACATCGACATACTGTTCAAGGCCGTAGCCGCTGAAAAGGGTATTGAGTTCAGGCGCACGCCTTCCCTTAACACAGACCCCAGGTTTATGAACCTTCTGGCCAGCATGATAAAGAAGGTAGCGGAAAAGAAGCAATGAAAAGGGTAGTAATAATCGGCGGCGGGATAGCAGGGCTTTCGGCGGCATGGAGCCTGCGCGAGCATTGCCCGGCCACCGGTTTCGAGATAGTCCTCCTGGAAAGGAATGACAGGTTCGGCGGTAACATCAAGACCGAACGGACACAGGGCTTCCTTATCGAGGGCGGCCCTGATTGTTTCCTTTCAGAGAAGCCCTGGGCAATGGAGCTAAGTAAAAGGCTCGGGCTTGCAGATAAGTTCCTGCCCACGAACGACAAGAACAGAAAGACCTTTGTCCTTTCCGGCGGCGCCCTCCATGTCCTTCCCGAGGGCGTCATCCTCATGGTACCCACAAAGATACTCCCGCTGGCTACATCGAGCCTTATCTCCTGGCCCGGCAAGTTTCGCATGGCGGCCGAGCTGTTCATCCCTAAAAAGAAGGACGCCTCAGACGAGAGCCTCGGCGACTTCGTCAGAAGGCGCCTCGGTAAAGAGGCCCTGGACAAGATAGCCGAGCCCCTTGTGGCTGGCGTGCACGCCGGAGACCCGGAGACCATGTCGGTAAGGGCGAGCTTTCCGAAGTTCGTCCAGTTAGAGGAGGAAAGCGGCAGCCTTATACGGGGCATGGTCAAGAAGATGGCGAGTATGCACAAGGCCAGAAAAGCTGCCCCGGCCCCGGCAGGAGACAGAAAAAGGGTCACGATGTTCATGACCTTGAGGGACGGCCTCTCCGAGCTTATCGACACGCTCACCTCAAGGCTTGAAAAGACGGAGAACACCGTCCTTCGCAAGGGCGCTCCAGTTTCCTCGATAGAAAAGAAGGACGGCAAGTACACAGTAAGGCTTGAAAGCGGAGAGAACATCGACGCTGACGCTGTTGTCCTGGCCGCGCCTGCATGGGCCGCGTCAAATCTGCTGAAATCCATTGATGCCGGGCTTTCCGAGAAGCTCCGTACCATTCCCTATGTTTCCACGGCGACGGTCTCCATAGCGTTCAAGAAAAAGGATGTGAAGCACCCATTGAACGGCTTTGGTTTCGTCGTGCCCAAGATAGAAAAGCGCAGGATTATGGCCGCCACCTGGACCTCGGTCAAGTTCGCGCACCGCGCCCCGGACGACTCGGTGCTCATAAGGTGTTTTGTGGGAGGGTCGAAGAACGCCGAGCTCGTTGGCCTCGACGACGCCGCTATGGTCAAGATGGTAAAGGAGGAGCTTGGCGACATAATGGGCATTCAGGCCGAGCCGATCCTCACGAGGGTATTCCGTTGGAAAAATTCCATGCCCCAGTATACGATAGGCCATGAGGAGCGCATAAGCTGGATAGACGAGCGGGTGGCTTCTATTCACGGCCTTTATCTTACCGGGAGCGCTTACCACGGCATAGGCATAAGCGACAGCATAAGGTACAGCGAAGTCGTGGCCAAAAAGATAATACACCAGTTTGAAAAAAGCTGAGCCTGTTGTAAACCTGACTTAAGCGTTCTAAAAACATCCTGTTTGGCTTCTATCCCCCTGTTTTATATCCTTCCCGCATGTAATCATTCTCGTTAAAACCCTAACCGTTTATAACTTCAAGTTTTTCCCCGCTCCCTCCGATAAGAGGATTAACCTTGCATCTGCAAGGGAATACCCAATCCCCGCGAGGCTTATCTGATGCCGAAAAAGCTTTTCAAGGTCGTCTGGAGCGACAGGCGTTTCTATCTCTCCATAGGCGCTAAAACGCTTCTTGCTTTTCTCACCATAATAGCCGTTCTTGCCGGAGGCTTCTATTATTATACTAGCGTGACTTTTTCCTCCCATGTAGAGGAAGAAGCCGTGGCGGAGCTGAAATCAAAGTCCCAGGGGGCCTGGAGGCTGTTCTATTCCAGGCTCGATCAGATGAAGTACGGGATGCTCCAGGCCTCAAGCGACGAGGCGAACAAGTCTTCCATAATAAAAAATGACAAGGCTTTCCTTAAAAAAACGCTTGAAAGGTACTCGGCCGTAAGGTCCTATGTCGATTACTGGGCCGTCGTTGACAAGACCGGGCGCGTCCTGGTGAGGAGAAACTCGAATTCAGGGGACGCGCTCGATATAAACGGCGCGGTCGGCAAGGCGCTCTCAACCGGCGAGCCTGTGCTTTCCACCGAGTCGGTAAACCGTGAGTTCCTTAATCGCGAGAGCCCGGTGCTTGCCTCAAGGGTGGAATCAAAGGGGCTCATGCAGTTCGCGGTGGTCCCTGTAGTCGATAACGGAGAAGTCATCGGCGCTTTCGTATCCGGCATGCTCCTTAACGGGAACAGCTGGCTTGCGGCGAGCGTCTACGAATATTTCAACGCCAAATCGGCCATCTTCATGGTCGAGTCGGCAGGCAAGGCGACGGTGGTATCTTCCACCGGGCTGCCCAACGGCATCTTCAACCCGCTTACGGCGCTGTCAAAAAGCTACACCGGCCCCCTTTCAAAGGGATCAGGCTATTTGGGCGAGGCTGAACTCGATTCCGAAAAGGTCTTCCTGGCCATTGACCCGATACTCAACCTGAAGGGCGAGGCCATCGGAGCCCTCGGCGTCGCCGAATACGCCAGCGTCGCCGAAGCTCATGTAGCGGAGATAAGCTCGAAGATACTCATCGTTACCGGGGTCGGCATATTTTTCAGCCTCCTGCTGGCTGCCCTCATCTACAAGGACACATCCAGGCCGGTTAAGGCCATAAGGGCCGCGATGGACGAGACCGCGGCCGGGAACCTCGAAATCGAGGTCGATATACGGACAAAAGACGAGTTCGAGAGCATTGGCAGGGGCTTTAACCAGATGGTCGAGTCGATAAGGGTGAGGGAAGCCCGCCTCGACAGGTTCAACCGGCTCTCCGAAATACTTATCCAGTACAACGACCCGGATATCCTGCTTGAAAGGGCGCTTTCAAAGATAATCGAGCTTACAGGCTCCCAGCTGGGCGTCATATATACCTTTGACGAGACCAGCGGCACCTTGAAGCCCGCCGCTTTCAGCGGCACCGGCGAAGGCGAAGTAAGAAAGCTGGCCAGGGGCGAGGGGCTTGCCGGAAGGTGCGTATTCGAGCAGAAGACCATGCTCCTGCAGGACTTGAACGACAGCGATATGAACCTGGAGGCCGGTCTTTTGAAGGTCAGGCCGGCCGGTATGGTATGGTTCCCGATGTGCTATAAGAACAAACCCAGTGGCGTGCTGCTCCTGGGCTCGATAAAGCCCTATGATCACGACGAGATAAGCCACATCGAACACCTCGTGGCCCAGCTTTCCATAGCTCTCGACAACGCGCTCATCCATAGGGAGATAGAAAAGCTTTCAGTTACCGACCCGCTGACCGGCGTTTTCAACAGAAGGCGTTTCGTCGAGACGGCGGAAGACGAGTTCAGGTCGGCCATGAGGTACAGATACAACCTGGGCATAGTCATGCTTGATGTCGACGACTTCAAGTCGATAAACGACACCTACGGACATCATCAAGGTGATGTAGTCCTCACGGAGCTGAGCCGCCTCATAAAGGAAAAGACAAGGACAACGGATGTGTGGGCCAGGTACGGCGGCGAAGAGTTCGTGGGGCTTATTACGCATTCGAGCCTCGAAGGCATGTATATCCTCGCCGAAAAGCTCCGCAAATCAGTGGAAGAGCACGAGTTCCCGGGCCTTAAGGGCAGGAAAGTCACCATAAGCCTCGGCGTGGGATGTTTCCCGTGCGAAGAGGTCAAGGATATGGAGGACCTGATGAAGGTCGCCGACGACAACCTCTACAAGGCGAAGAGGTCCGGCAAGAACAAGGTCGTAATGATGAACCTGGAAAAGCTCAGGCTTGTAGCTGAGGGGGCTTAGAAACGCACCATCTTCCCGACGGAAGAGGGCTGGGAACATGCAGACCCGGGCGAATGGGAAGCGGCCTTCGGGTCTATTTGCCTTGGGAGGGTGTTTCCGGGGCCGCTTCGTTCAGTTCTTCGGGTTTCGGCCTGAATGGGCCGGTATTGTAGCGGCACCCGCCTTTTGGCAGGAAACAGGGCTGAATAAGCCCCCGGTTTTCAAACTCGTGGTAGCAGGTCCAGGTCTCGTTGCCGTTATCGTGTTTTATTTTAGTCAGGAATTTGCAGCGGCTGTCCATTTTCGTCCTCGTGTGCCTCTATGAAGATATTAACATTAACAGGCAGGGGGGTCAAACAGTGAGTGGCGGGCCAATGTGACTTTTGCGATTGAAAAACAGGCATGGATAAGCTAAATTGTCGTTGCGTCTCCTTTTTACTATGAAAGCATCCGTAATCATAAATACTTATAACAGGCCTCTTTATCTCAGCAGGGTCATCCGCGGCTACCTCAGCCAGAGCGTGCCCCCGCATGAGATAATAATTGCCGACGACGGTTCGACCGTTGAAACAGCCGCGCTTGTAAATTATTTTCAGGAAAAAGCCCCTGTAAGGATAATGCATGTCTGGCACGAGGACAAGGGGTTCCGGCTGGCCAAGATAAGGAACAGGGCCATAGCCGCAGCCACCGGAGATTACATCATCATCAGCGACGATGACACCATCCCTTCCCCCTACATGGTCCAGGACCACGAGGCCCACGCTGAGCAGGGGTGTTTCATCCAGGGGCACAGGGTTCTTTTGAAGGAGGAGGTCTCGAAGGATTTCACTTTCGAGCGGATAGTCTTCTCAAATCTCCTCAAGCTCGCCGTAACCGGCAAGATAGGCAACTTCAAGAACGCTCTGCGCCCTCCCTTTCCGGTCATAGTGAAATCAAGAAAGCGCTCCGGCATAAGAGGCTGCAACATGAGCTTTTTCAGGAAAGACCTGCTTGCGGTAAACGGCTTCAATGAGGACTTTGAGGGATGGGGCAGCGAAGACTTCGAGCTTGTCGAGAGGCTCTACAAGTACGGCCTCTTCCAGAAGAACCTTCAGTTCAGGGCCGTGTGCTTCCACCTGTATCACCCTGAATACAGCAGGGATAACCGTCAGAAGAACATCGAATTATTCAAAGAGACTATCGCGGCCAATGGTTTTTATCTCAAAAACGGCCTCGATAAATATATAGAGGAAAACAGAGCCGGACAGAAAGGCCTCACCCTCGTCTGACCTTGCTTCGGCTCACTTCAGCTGCGAGACAACCCGTTCCATCTCCCTGTAAAGCTTTTCAATCTTTCCGGCCACGGCATCAAATCCCTTGAAAGCGCTTTGAACCTCTGATTCCACAATTTTCATCAGATTATCCGGGGCTGACTTATCAGCTGCCGGCAGGTCTGTCTTTTCGAGGCCGAGAGTGGCGGAAAGCCCCATGCCCCGGTTGTCCTCCTGTAAAAGGAAAGAGGGTATCCTCATGCTGTTGAACATCACATGCGCGTGGACTCTGTATCCCACATGCAGGTCGCTTTCCCTGTAGAAGGCTATTCTTGCCAGGTCATACGCGGCGTCTATCGACCTTATATTGTACATCCTGAAGACGGCAGCGAGGAGCTTTGACCTCAGGGCTTCGCCGCGCGGCGTGTGCTCATCGGAAGCAAGTCCCCTGTGAAACGAGGCGGTTATCTCGGCCTTGGGAAAGCTTCGCCTGAGCAATTTCGCGAGCCTCATGGACTGGCGGTGCAGCCTTTTTCCGGCTGGAGGGGTGAATACAATCTTTCTTATGTCCGTGTTCCTGCTGAACGGCTTGCCGAAGCTGGGGAAGTCGTACATCACCGGGCAGCCCGTGAGGATGGCGTTTTCTACGCGGCTGCGCTTCAGGATGTCGAGGGTTAGGGAGTCCCGGACGCCGGACAGGGAGCACCTTTCATGTATATAGTTTATTGCTTCGAGGCTTTCCTTTGAAAATTCGAACGAGGCTGCCTTGTCAGGCCTCAGGCTCTGAAGACCAAGGCCTATGGGAACGACAGGCACTTTTATCTTTGAGAGGTCTTTTACAAGGGGGAGTATCCCGGGATAGAAGTCTCTGGCGTAGGCAGGCCCGCCGCATATCACTATGCCCTTTGTGGAATTGACTTCATCAATGCGGCTGTCAAAGGGCTTCCATCTTTCGATTAAAAGGAAGTCCGTCTCCCCGGTTATCTTGCTTACGACCTGCCTCGACCTTTCGGTTATGAGGTAGTCCCCTATGTTTTTCTTGGCGCCGGTCAGGAGGGTTATCATCGATGTCAGCCCAGGTGCTTCCAGAGGATAAGCTCGTCTTCGCCGATGTCGGATGCGGCCCTTTTGCCTATGACCTCGTCCCAGAAAAGAGGGCTTATGCCGTGGCCGGGCCTCTTGGCGATGAGGTTCTCTTCGGTGAAGAGCTCGCCCGTTTTGATCGGCCTCGAAGTAAAGATGCTCCTCCTGGCGTGCAGTCTCGCTCCTGTTTCTTTCGCGAGGTCCTTGCTGCCGGGGCCGGTAAGCCGCCTGTACCTTTCGACCTTGGCGCAGAACCTGGCGAGATCTGTCTTGTCCATGGCGTGGTAGTGGTCGTTGCCCGGGAGGGTCTTGTCGTGCGTGAAGTGCTTCTCCAGTATGACGGCGCCCATGAGGAGCGCGGCCTCGAAGGAGCTTATGGTCTCGTCCGGCACGACATGGTCTGAATATCCGATGAGGCAGTCAGGGAATACGCGCTTTAATGTGTTTATCATCCCGAGCTGGGCGTCTTCTTCCTTCGTAGGGTAATTGAGGACGCAGTGGAGAAGCGCTGTCTCTTTAGATCCGGCAGTTTTGAGGATATTCAGGGCATATTCCACCTCAGGCAGGGTCGAAGCGCCGGTGGACAGCATAACGGGCTTGCCGGTTTTCGCGACCTTCCTTAGAAGAGGGACATTTGTTATGTCAGCCGAAGCGATTTTAAAGACTGGCACAAGCGGGTCAAGGACATCGACAAAGGCGAGGTCAAAAGGCGTGGAAAGGAAGTCAACTCCTGCCTCGTTGCAGCAGGCGGCAAGCTCCCTGTACTCTTCCGGGCCGAAACAATCGTATTTTTTGAAGAGCTCGAACTGGCTTGTGGTGGCTTCCTTTGAAAGGTCCCAGTACGCAGGGCTGTTTTTCTTTGATGCGATGGTCTCGGCCTTGTAGCTCTGGAATTTGGCGGCGGACGCGCCGCCTTCGGCGGCTTCCCTTATCTGCCTTTTGGCAAGCTCCATAGACCCGCCGTGGTTTACGCCAATCTCCGCGATGATATAGGGGCGAGTGTCCGGGCCTATCTCCCGGCTTTTTATCTTCATCCTGTTCAAGGGTTGCTTCTCCTTTCAAGCAGTTCCATTATCCTGCCCATTACCTGGCGTTTGCCGCCCCGCAAGTCTATCTTCTCGAGGCGCTCGCGCATCATCTTCCTCAAGCCGTTGTCCACAAGTATCTTTTTTACCATGCCTGAGAGGTCTTCGTCCTTGAGTTCGTGCCTGATGCCGAGGTTTATGATCCCGTTTTCGCTGTTGGCGAAAGTGTGCGTCGTCTCCCTCAGGTTCTGGCATATGACGACCATCGGGACCCTCAGTGAAGCGAGCTCAAAGACTGTCCTTCCGGCTGAGGTGATGGCAAGGTCAGCCTTTGACATGTAGTCGCTTATCCTCGGGGTCGAGCTTATGACGGTCACATTGGTGAAGCCCTTTTCCTTGATAAGCCTGTCAAGGCTATCGCGGTGCTGATAGCCGAGCCCGAGAATTATGTCGGCCTCTATGCCTGCTTTGAGCAGCTCCGGGCCTACGACCTTGAGAGTCCTGCCGGTAAGGTCAGCTTCATCAACGCCGCCAAAGAGAAGAATGACCCTCTTGACCTCGCCTTCGGGTTCACGCTCCGGGGCATTGAGAAACTCGTCGCGCAGGCAGAAATACTTCGGCCCGACGAGTATGCGCGGGTTAGGCACCTGGTGGGGGTAGAGCGCGTTTATGGCCAGGTCAGCCACTTCGGCCCCAAGACCCATGTCCTCGAAGTTGACCGTGAGCACGCCCGCCTTCCTGAGCGCGACGATATAGTCGGCGTTGGTGTCGAGTATGTCGTTTATGACCATGTCGGGCTTCAAGGCAAGGACGCTTTCCAGCCTCTTGCCGTCAGGGCATGTCTCGACCCTGTAGTTTTGTCTGGATATGGCTTCGATGGCAAGGCAGTCCTGCTCGCAGCACAGGAAGACTACTTCGTGGCGGGTAAGCTCGTGGGCCACGAGAAGAGCCCTGAACGCATGCCCCAGGCCGGTCTTGCTGCTGCCGATGACCGTTATTACTATTTTTTTTCTGCTGAGTATGTTCTCGCAGAGCCACAGGTCGTTGTATGTGTCTATGTCGATGCTCTTGTCTTTGTCCACTAGGAATATGGAGACATTGCCGGAGATGCGCGTACCCGTGTCGATGACATGCCTTTTGCACCCGATGATGGCCCCGGTTTCACGAAAGGCCGCCGGGAGGAGCTGCCTGTTGACCCTCGCGGTGTACTCGGGGGCAAGCCCGTCCTTTGTTTCGACCCACCGGAGGTGCCTGTCGTCTGTTACCGACAGGATGGTGTCAGTGCCGTTGGAGGCAAGGGTGGCTATGGCGCTGTCAATCTCCGCGCTTGTTATGAGAGGGGAGGTCGGCTGGACTGTTATTATGACGGCGTAACGCTCGCCCCAACGCGCTTCGCATTCTTTTACGGCATGAATTATGACAGGGTCAAGCGGGGTAGAGTCGGCCGCGAGCTCGCCTGAACGGCGTATGACTTCAGCGCCGTACCTCAGCGAGAAAAGCTCTATCTCGTCGTCATCGGTCGTGACGACTACCCTTGGGGTCGAAGCCGCCTTCGCGCCCAGAGCCGCCTTTATGGAATAGGAGATAAGCGGCTGGCCAAGAAGGGGGCGGAGGTTCTTTCTCGGAATCCCTTTTGACCCGCCCCTGGCGGGGATGACTATCAGTGTTTTTTCCGGCATCGACGGCTGTCTCGCTTCCGTTCAGGAGTTATAAGGGGCTTAAGCCTTGCAGCCCACGCTTTCCATCAGCTTCCTGTGAAATTTGATATTGCTGTCCAGTTCCTTGTTCGCGCCCAAAAGGTGCTCCTGGTGCATCACGACCTGTATTTCAGGGTAAAGCAGCTTTACATAATAAAGCCCGCCGGTCCTGCACCCGTGCAGCACAAGGTTGTGCTTATCCCTGATGCCGTTCACATACTCTTCGATGGATACCCGTTGGCCCAAGACCTCGACCCGTTCAATGTGTTTTCTGAACGCGTCAACGGTCTCCGCGAACTTATCCCCCGATTCCCTGGGGTGCGGCTTCACGAACAGCTCTTCGGTCATCTTTGATATAGCCGCTGCGCACCCGTCGATGTACCTGAACCAGAGCTCCGGGCTTATTGTCCTGGCTTCTACCAGGACCTCGGAAAGGAAAATATGCGTTTTCTTGCCGAGAAAGGCGCTTTGAGCGCTTTGCGCCGCGTCTGCCAGCCCTTGCATGTCCAGGACGGTAAGGGGTCTTGAGTATTCGGTGCGTTCCTGCCGGAAAGATTCGTCTGAAAGGCCGACATAGTGGTCTGCCAGAGAACCGCGAAAACCGTTCGCGTTGAAGTAGTTGCCCGAAAACAATAACCTGTAGGCCTGTTTTTTTAAAAACTTCCACGGGCGTCGTTCCCGGTGCTCTTCTCTGTCTCTGAGGCTTCCGAGCCCGTCCTCGTACATGACAAGCTTCAGCTTTTTCGCGCTCTTTTTCAGGCAGCATATGGCGAACTGGTACTCGAACCCATCGTCGTTAGGGTAAAACAGGGCTATCGGCTTGTCCGTGACCTTGTTTTCAGCGAGCAGTTTTTCAAGGCTTTTGCGGATGTGCCTCAAGAGAGTTATTTTTTTCAAGAAGGAATTCCTGAGTTTCGAATCAACGCGAATGGTCTGCCAGTCGCCCTTGTTCTCGGTCCTGGAAAAGACCAGCGTAAGGTCAAGCGGCGTCATCTGCTGCTTTATGATGTCCTTCATCAGCAGGTGGAAGTTGGTGCTGCCCAGAAAGACCTTGAAATAGCCGTCAAGGTCCCTGGCTTTTTTAAGTGGCTGCTTCGCCTGTTTTTTCATTGTTTGCGCTTGGGCTGCTGAGGTTTTTTTGTTATGGCAACCCCGCGGACCCGTTTGAAAAAGAGGGGTTCAGGCCCTGCGTATTTTAACATGGTAAACACTGAATGCTCAAGATTTCTTCATATTCGGGCCATGGCCGACCTTGCGAAGAGCTTCACTAAGGATTCTCGCGGCCTGAAAATAAAAAAGGCCAGCTGAAAAACCAGCTGGCCTTTTACTGGGGGAAGGGGGTTCGAAGGTCTCTGCTCGGGCCTCCCGGCAGGCTTTTTCCTCGCACTTGCTCGGCTTCCATTCCTCGCCATCCCTGGCTCGTCATTGCAGTCCCACGCCTGAACTTCCGGACGCACTGGAGGAAGGGGACTCGAAGGTCTCCGCTTGGGCCTCCCGGCCCTGCGCTCTGACCCGCGTTTGCTCGCTTCCGGCCCGCCTCCCGGCAGGCCTTTTCCTCGCACCTGCTCGGCGCTCGCAACTGTTCTCGTCCCGATGTCAGCATGAAATTAAAAAAGCCGACCATTTAGGCCGGCTTTTTTTAATTTGGTGCCGAAGGGGGGACTCGAACCCCCACGGGTTTCCCCACTACCCCCTCAAGATAGCGTGTCTGCCAATTCCACCACTTCGGCGTGTAAACAGAGGGGTAAGAAAAGCCTGCGCCATAGCGCAGGCCGTTGACTAAACTAACATGAACCTTTTTGCCAGTCAAGAGGATTCCGGTTGAAATCCTCTTATTTCGCAGGCACCACGGGCGCTCCAGGAACTGTTGAAGGTGCGCTCGGCGGGACGGCCGGCGCCGCAGGGGCCGGGGCCGTTGCAGACGGCACATCCTGCATTATCGATTCAGTCCTCTGCCTCGTCGACATGTATGTAAGCGTGATCGAGGTGATCATGAAAATGGCCGCGCAGCCGTAAGTCACCTTGGCAAGCAGGGTCGCGGGACCCGCGCTCCCGAAGATGGTCTGCGAAGAAGATGAAGAGCCGCCAAAGGTCGAACCTATGGATGCGCCTTTTCCGGCCTGAAGGAGCACGGCCGCTATTATGACCAGGCTCACCAGGACATGAATGACTAGAATCAGGGTAAACATTGAACTCCTCCGGAATATGAGAGCCCCTGTCCGGGGCAGATGGCATCAATACCGCAAAACAGATATTTTACATATTGGCGGCGAAAAAGCAAGGGGAAAACAGGGCCTTTCCATAGAGGGCGTATGGCGGCGCGGGAGGTCAGACGGGCTGGAACTTTATTATCCTGGCGAATTCTTCGGCCTTGAGGCTCGCCCCGCCTACCAGGGCGCCGTCTATGTTGGGCTGGGCCATAAGTTCGTCTATGTTGTCTGATTTTACGGAGCCGCCGTAGATTATGCGCCCGTCTTTTACGGTTTCGGTGTCGAAAAGCTCGTACAGGAGTTCCCGTATGGAGTTGTGCACCTCTTCGGCCTGCTGCGGGCTGGCAGTCCTTCCGGTGCCGATGGCCCAGATGGGCTCGTAGGCAACCGTGATGTCCCGCATGGCGGAGCCGGTAAGCCCCGCTAGGGCCTTCGTGACCTGAGACCTGACCTTCGCGAGGGTCTTGCTATTTTCACGGTCTTCGAGGCTCTCGCCTACGCACACAATGGGCTTCAAGCCGTGCCTCAGGGCCGCCATGACCTTTTTGTTTACAGCCTCGTCGGTCTCCCCGAAGAATTGGCGGCGCTCGGAATGTCCGATTATCACGAACTTGCAACCGACAGAGACGAGCATCTCACCGGATATCTCGCCGGTATAGGCTCCGCTTTTTTCCCAGAAGATGTCCTGGGCGCTGAGGTCGATGTGGCTGTCCGCGAGAAGATGGCTCAAGTGGTGTATGGCCGTGAAGGGAGGCGCGATGACGCAATCGACCTGCGTGTGCCCTTTGACAAGTTCGCGGAGCTTCAATACCAGGTCAACGCCCTGGTTAAGGTCGGTGTTCATTTTCCAATTTCCGGCAATGAGCGGTCGCATTCAGGTTCCGGTTAGCCGCGCTCAAGAGAGTCGGCTCAGCTGAGATGGGTCGGTCGTAAGTAAGTCACGAATTTATAAGGGAAAAACAGGGCGCTTAGCCCGGGTAAATCAGTTCGCGGCTTTTTGCCTGTCCTTTTTGCGCCTCAGGGCGGCAATTCCGGGCAGCTCCGAGCCCTTGAGGAGTTCGAGGAACGCCCCTCCGCCCGTGGATATGTAGCTCATCTTGGCGTACTCTCCGGCCCTGTGGACCGCGACATCGGTGTCTCCGCCGCCGACTATGGTCATGGCGTAGGTGCTCGCCACGCTGGAGACCATCGCGAAGGTGCCGCGGCTGAAGGCGTCTATTTCAAAGACTCCCATCGGGCCGTTCCATACTATTGTCTTGGCGTTCGAGATGGCTTCCGTAAACAGGGTCACAGTTGCCGGGCCTATGTCCAGGGCCATCCAGCCCTTTGGTATTTCCTGATAGGTCACGACCTTTGTCTCCGCGTCTCCGGCGAACCTGTCGGCTACTACGAAGTCAACGGGCAGATAGAGCTTTATGCCATTTTTCTTTGCTTTTTCAATGACTTCCCTTGCAGTTTCAAGGACTTCGTCCTCGGCGAACGAGCTTCCTACCTCATAGCCCAGGGCCTTGAAAAAGGTAACGGCCATGCCGCCGCCTATGACGAGCTTGTCGACGCGGTCGCACAGCGACAGAAGCACGCCGACCTTGTCGGAGACCTTCTTGCCGCCGATTATCGCCACAAGGGGCCTTGTCGGCTTCTCCATGGCCATGCCGAAATAAGTGAGCTCTTTTTTCATGAGGAACCCGGCGCCGGTTTCCTTGACATGGCCGGTTATGGCCACATTCGAGGCGTGGGCCCTGTGGGCCATCGCAAAGGCGTCGTCTATATAGACATCCGCCAGCTCGGCAAGCTGCTTGCCGAATTCTTCTACATTTTTTTCCTCTTCGGGGTGGAACCTGAGGTTTTCAAGGAGTACGACATCGCCGGGCTTCATGTTGTCGACGATCTTCTTTGTCTCCGCTCCCACGCAATCCGGGGCAAGGACAACTTCCTTTTCAAGGAGCCTGCCGAGCCTTTTGGCCACAGGGGCAAGGCTCATCTCAGGAACCCTCTTGCCTTTGGGCCTGCCCAGGTGAGAGGCCAGGATTACCTTCGCGTTCTCGTCAAGGGCGTAGTTTATCGTGGACAGTACGCCCCTTATCCTGGTGTCGTCGGTTATATTCTGGTTTTCGTCCAGGGGGACATTGAAGTCGACCCTGATGAAGACCTTCTTGCCTTTAAGATTTATCTCGTCCATGTACTTAAGGCCCTGGTTCAATATCCACCTCCGGTAAGCCGTGTGGGCGACATTCCCTTGTCTTTGTCTTAAAAATTGCTATTTTTCCTGATCTCTGCGTCAGGGCGTAAATAAAAATGCTCACATATTGTCATATATGCTCCGCTTTTTATTTCCGCCCTTCCTTGACCTCAGAAAAAATATCTAATTTTTAGAGATGCTTGATATTTTTCCTGAATCTCTTCGTTAGGTTGAAAATAAAAATGCTCACATATTGTCATATATGCTCCGCTTTTTATTTCCGCCCTTCCTCGACCTCAGAAAAAATATCTAATTTTTACGGTCATCCTTGACTTTTCGACGGCCTGCGGTTTTTTACAGCCCCTTCTGGGCCATGTAGAGCACCACATCCCTCATCCTGGAAGAGAAGCCCCATTCGTTGTCATACCAGGCGAGCACCTTGACCATATTGCCGCCTATGACCTTCGTGGAAGGCGCGTCGAAGATGGAGGAATGGGGGTTGCCCTTGAAATCGACCGATACAAGCAGCTCATCGACATATTCGAGCACGCCCTTGAGCTTTCCGTCGGCAGCGGCCTTGAAAGCCGCGTTTATCTCCTCGGCGGTCCCGGGCTTTGAGAGCTCGGCCGTGAGGTCAACGACTGACACTGTCGGCACAGGCACCCTTACGGCCATGCCGTCGAGCTTGCCCTTGAGCTCGGGAAGCACCAGGGATACGGCCTTTGCCGCGCCCGTTGAGGTCGGTATCATGGAAAGGGCCGCGGCCCTTGCCCTTCTAAGGTCCTTGTGCGGCAGGTCGAGTATCTTCTGGTCATTAGTATAGGCGTGGACCGTGGTCATCAGGCCCTTTACAATGCCGAAGTTGTCGTTCAAGACCTTCGCCACCGGCGCAAGGCAGTTGGTCGTGCAGGAAGCGTTTGATATTATTGAATGTTTCTTGGGGTCATAGTTCTCATGGTTGACCCCGAGGCATATGGTTATGTCCTCGTCCTTGGCAGGGGCGGATATGAGAACTTTCTTAGCGCCCGCAGCCAGGTGCAGCTCAGCCTTCTCCCTGTTAGTGAACAGGCCCGTGCACTCGAGGGCGATATCGATATTCAGTTCCTTCCAGGGCAGCTTTGCCGGGTCCTTTTCGGCGGTGATCTTTATTTCCTTGCCGTTCAGGATTATCGAATTGCCTTTTACCGATACTTCGGCGGGTATCTTGCCGAATATCGAATCGTACTTCAGGAGGTGGGCAAGGGTCGGGGCGTCGGTCACATCGTTTATGCAGACGAACTCGATCTTGTCGAGGCTCCCGAGGGAGGCCCTGAGAATGTTTCTCCCTATGCGGCCAAAACCGTTAATCGCAACCCTTACCATTTATATCCCTCCGTAGCCGTATTTTTCTACCCCAAGGGGTAAGTTCTGGAAAAAATAAGCAGTTATTCTAATGCAAGCAGAAGGCCATGTCAACCGGGGCAAAGATTTTTTCAACCCTGGCGCACATCAGCTTTGAGAGCCGTTAAAAACCGTAACGCCTCAATTCGGTTTGCATTTCCTTGAGACTCATCTGTCCTGGCGCCGTGCTCCCGGTGATCGAGCCGTAGGTTATAAGGGAGCCGAGCATCGGAAAAAACACTCTTGACGGCTTGCCGAGAGGGCCCATGCCGATGACGATCAGATTGTCATCGGAGCATAACAGCCCGGCAAGCCGTTTCAAGTCGTCCTGTGTTTTGACCATTGAGGCAATCTTGACTATGTCGCCTCCGGCTTTACGGGCCGACTCGATGATTTTGTTGAGTTTTTTATCCCCTGGCGTGGATTCGAAGTCGTGGTGGGAGACAATAACCCTTTTTTTTGCCCTTTTCGCAAAGTTTACCACATTTTTTCGAATCCCGCTTGAGCTGAGCTCAATATCTACGAGGTCGGCAAAAGGAATAAGGGCGTGATACAAGTCGGCTCTTTCCCTGTCGGGAATTTCCGCCTGGCCGCCTTCCCTTGTGCTCCTTATAGTCAGGAGTATCGGCAACTTGGTAATTTTCTTTAATTTTTCAAAAGAGGCCAGCAGCCGTCCAGGCTGGGTCGCCGTGAAGGTGTCAACCCTGAGCTCAAGAAGGCCTGCCCCAAGGGAGGCGGCTTTTTTGATGGCCCCGGCGTTCACTCCGCCGGTTATGACGGCGGCTATAAGGGGGGGATTTCCCACGGCACCTGTCTTTATCCGGACTGACCCGGCCCTGCCGGAAGGTTTTCTCATAGCTAGCGCCGCAGGTTTCGGGGAATTTTCGACAATATAACTTGTACTTAAACAGGCCTCAAAAGTCAAGGAAAGACTTGGGATGGGAGATTCGCGTTAATTTAAAATTATTTAATAAAACGGTTCTTGTAATTTAATGTTCATGCCGCATAATGGTTTTGCGAGTGGTTGAACCTTTTCTCTCCTTTCTACAATAGATGTTTATAGCTTGAACTCAGGGGGTGCCACGGGGTATAATTCCGGAGAGCACCCCCCGTGTTTGCTTTCAGGCGCGTGGGCTGATTGCCCGCGCTTTGGATGTTGGATGGCGGGTGAAGCGAGCGGAATGAAGGCGCAAAAGCCTTTCGCTTCAAAAAGCGGCTTGCCGCGCAATCACTTGCTGGACCTTCATATCGTACTTTCAAGAGGTGTGGAATGGGTGGAGTAGGAGCGATAGTCGGCGTATTCCTGTTGTTTTCACTGGCTCTCTCATGGGTATCCGGAGACAAGGAAAAGACGCGCCTTGAAGACGCGATAAAGGAGAAGTCAACGGTAGAGCAGAAGCTCGAAACTGACCTCACCACAGCTAAATCAAAGTCAGTCAAGGACGCAGAGGCCTTCAAGGAGCTGGAAGACAAGCTCAAGGCCGAACTGAACGAGAAGAAAAAGCTTGAACGCGCCCTGGCCTTCGAGGAAAGGCAGAGAAGGATCGCCGAGAAGGAAGGCATGACGGTCGACCTCGAGAAAGAGCGCGAGAAGATGAGGGCTGAAATAGAGTCCAAGACCCGCCAGGAAATATCCGACCTCGAATCAAAGCTCGTTGCCGTGCAGGAGGCCAAGGCCCGCAGTGAAGCCGAGATGAAGCTCAAGATCGAGGAAGAGGCCAGGAAGAGGGCCGAGGAAGCCTGGACACAGGCTGAGCTTGCCAGGTCAAAGGCTGAGGAAGCGAACGCGAAGAGCCTTGAGCTGGAAAAAAAACTGGTTGAACTTGAGACGGCCGGCCAGTCCATGCAGGCATCCATAAAAGAACAGGAAGCCGCGCGCAAGGCCGCGGAGATCAAGCTCGTGGCCGAGACCGAGGCAAGAGAAGACCTCGAGGCAAGGCTTGTTGAGGCTGAGCAGTCGCTTGTGGCCGCCAAATCCACGATGGACGGCGTCAAGGAGGTCACAGTTTCTCAGGCCGGGCTTGCCAGCCCCGCGGAAATTGAGGCAGCCAGGGCGGAAGCGGCCGTGGCCAGGGCCGAGGCCGCTTCGGCAGCCCTTATCATAGCGGAGCTTGAAAAGTCCAGGGACGAGGCCCGCAAAAAAGTCTCCGAGAGCACAGGGGCGATAGCGGGGCTTGAAAAAGAGATAGCGAGGCTTAACAGCGAGCGTGACCTTATAGGGAAAGAAGCTGCCGAGAGGGCGGCCGTAAGCGCTTCTCTCAAAGGCGACCTTGACGCGACGAAGGCCCGGGAAGCAGCCCTTCGAGCCGAATTGGAATCAAAGCCCATAATAATGAACCCCAGCCTCATGGCGAGCAAGGCCGGGGAAAGGGATGAGCTTTCCAGGAGGGTAGTTGACCTCGAAGGCAAACTTACCCTGGCCGAAGAGTCCAGGAAAAAGCTTGAAGAGTCTTCAAGGTCCGAGCTGGACTCTCTGAAGTCGCGTACCGAGGAACTCCTGGCCCGGAACAAGGACCTTGAGGGCCAGTTGAGGGATACCAATGGCTCGCTTGCCAGAGCTGAGGCGGCAAGTGAGATGGCCAGGGACCTCATCGCCAAGAACACCGAACTCGAGCAGAAGCTCAAAGAGGCCGGCCTTGTGAACCTTCAGGGCAAGGCCGCCAGCTATGTGGCTCAGAAGCTTATAGAAAAGAATACCGAGCTGGAGATGAGGGTTAAGCAGGCTGAGCTGTCCCTGGTGCAATCCGAGGCAGCCAGGGGCCAGGCAGAGACGGTAGCCAGGCAGAACCGTGAGCTGGTCTCGAAGCTCAGGGATGCCGAGGTGACGCTCGCCAGGAGCCAGGCAACCGCACCCCTTATCGAAACTCTCAGCCAGAGGAACGCGGAGCTGGAGACGAGGATAAAGGCGACCAACGAGGCCCTGGCCCAGGCAGACGCAGCCAGGTTCATGGTCGAGGAGCTTGACGCGAAGAACAGGGAGCTCGAAAAGAAGCTTGTCGCGGAAGCTGCCAGGCAGGGCGTGGAACCCAAGGCCCTCGAAGAGTTCAAGGCAGCCAGGCTGGAGATAGACGCCAAGCTCAAGCAGGCGGCCCGGGTCAGAAGCTCTCTTGAAGCGCGTCTTCATGACGCGGAGCTGGCGAAGTCGGCAGGAGAGGCGGCAATAAATGAGATGAGCGTTGCCGGAGAGGCGACAAAAGCCAGGCTCGAGCAGGAGACTTCCGCCAGAGCGGCTCTCGAAGCCCAGCTCCGGGAGGCCATTCTGGCCATGAAGTCCGGAGATTCTTCCATAAAGGCCATCCAGTCCGCAAAGCAGGAGATGGAGGCCAAGCTTGCCGAGGAACGGGAATCCAGGCGAGTGCTTGAGGCGAGGCTACATGATGTCGAGACTTCGGATGGCGCAAGCAAGGCGGCTGTAAAGGAACTTCAGGACACCCTGAAGGAGACCGAAGAGAAGCTGACGAACGAGACGAACGCGAGAAAGGAACTTGAAATCGAGATCACAAGGCTCAGCAGGGAGACAGATACCCTCAGGAAGGCAGGATTGGACCTGGCGAGCATGACAGACCTCCAGCTTCAGTTCGCCAGCCTCAAGATCAAAATATCTGAAAAGCTCAAGAACGGGGAGATAGAGCCTGCTGATGTCATAAAATTCATGAAGGTCGATGATGTCCTTGGCTTTTATATCGTGAAAAAGGGAGATACCCTCTGGAAGATAGCGAAAAAAGGGGATGTATACGGTAACGCTTATATGTGGCCGCTCCTTTACAGGTATAACATCACAAGGATGAAGAACCCGGACAAGATAGAGCCTGAGGACATACTCATCGTCATAAAAGACGCGAGCCTCAGGGAGACCAGGGACGCCATACGCAAGGCAAAGAGCAGGGGCGACTGGAGAAAGTGGACGGACGGCGACCGCAGGAACTGGATAGAGAACTGGGTAAATTAAGCGTAACCGGGATAGGCAGTAAAAACGGGGG
>Ga0209342_10001269_pt1 | contig 28470 bp, 28 predicted proteins | sample RifCSP16_2_FD_184023 | JGI IMG/M metagenome (GOLD analysis project Ga0209342, IMG submission 184023) | Soil microbial communities from Rifle, Colorado - Rifle CSP2_sed 16_2 (SPAdes) (version 2) | ecosystem: Environmental > Terrestrial > Deep subsurface > Rock core/Sediment | place: Rifle...
ATGTGCGCTGAATGGCGCAGCAACTTCACAAGCTTCCTTCGGGACATGGGGCCGCAACCAGAAGGCACATCGCTCGACCGGATTGACAATAACGGCCCGTACGCGCCGGACAATTGCCGATGGAGCACTCCAATCCAGCAAGCCAATAACAGCCGCTCTAATCATGTCGTCCAATGGAACGGCGTGTCTCACACCATCGCAGAGTGGGACCGCATACGCGGATTCCGTGAAGGAACAATCAACGACCGACTGCGAAGTAGATGGTCCTTGCACCGAGCCTTGATCACCCCGGTTAGACCCTACCGCCCCAGACAACCCAGCGATTAAGGGTAAAAGGGTCAGCGCCATGATCCTATTGTCTCCTGTCTTCACCCTCTCTTCGAGGGGGAAGAGCTTCACGGCCGAGCGCGCGCCGCGCAATCTGCACCATACGCTCGTACGCGCGGTCGAGCGCCTGCCGTTTCTCGTCCGGCGTCATCTGGCGGTTCTCGTAGATCGGCGTGACCTGCTCCCGTCGAATCTTCGCAAGCAGGGTCGCCGCGGCGTTCAACCGTGACAGTTCGACCTCGAACTGCGGATGTTGACGCGCCAAGGCTTCAGCTCCCGGCTGATCCTTCTCGCGCCGACGTTTGGCGATGGCCCGTTTCACGCCCGCCAGTTCATCCCGGCGCCGGTAGAGGATCTGGAACGAGGCCGCCGTCGTGGCCACGCTGACATCCCCCCGGTAGAACGTGCCGACTCCGGGCACGCTGGACCACCCTTGTGCGGGGCGAGGCACCCCGCCAGGGGTCGCGGCGTCAACAGCGCGACCGACATACTCCAAGACTCCCCGCCCGTACCCTCCGCTGTAGCCGTAAACGAGGTGATCGAAGTGCGCGGGCGCCAAGCCGATGCGCGGCCCGACATACTTGCCGACTGTAGAAGTCCACCGGCTGTACTGGTCTTCGAGCGGCAGATCCACGTCGTACGGGCTGACGATGGTCCGATTCCGGAAGGTGTCGTAATTGGCGACGATTTCGAGCACCGGCATCACGGCCGTGGGCATGATGCCGAGCAGCATCTGCCATGCGTCGGTCTTGGACTGCCAGGGCAGACGCTCAATCGCGGCCTGGTCGTTCTCAACTGCCCAATCGAGATAGGCTTCGAGCGTGTTCCCGATGTCGCCCAGGTCGAACGGCCGCGGCACCCAGAGATACCGGCGTCGCCCGAAGGCTTCTCGGCTCCCGGGAATCGGGATGTGCCAGTAGCTCGCCTTTGCCCAGCCAGGGATCTCTTCGTATTCTGGATCGTCCCGGTTCATCGACCAGAGCAGGAGTCCCGGCAGCACGCCGTACGCGAACGCCCTAGCGGCGTAGCGCCAGCCGTCCTCGCGGAGCGCCTTCCCGGCTCGTGTCCAGCCGCCCACGCGAGCGCCAAGGAAAGCGACATACTTGTTCGCTTCGCGTACGGCCGACCCCATCTTCGTAAAGTCCTGTGTGATCTCCCGTGCGGTGAAGGCGCCTCGCGCCAAGGCTTCCGTGCGATCCAGTCCCTGACGCTCGGCTTCAGCGACAGTCTTGATGAAGGCTTGGAGCCGTGGAGCCGCGTCCGAGAGACTCGACAGTGCCTCCATCGCTTCGAGCGGATGAAAGATCGTCGCGTCCAGCATCTGGCGAATCGGGCCGTGGCCCAAACGTCGGATCTGCTTCTTGGCGACATCCACCGACGGCGAGACGAGGGCGGCATGCGCGGCCTTCGACGCTTTGAAGAGTTGCCAGCTCTCAGTATTGCGGACGATCAAGCCAATGCTCTTCAACGTGTCGAGTGCTGCGTGCGTGTAATGGGCCTTTGTTTTGGCGTCAATGTGGTCACGAATCAGGTTGCGCTCGAAAAACCCGAGCGTTGCCACCGCAAGTCGACGCAAGGATGACGCGCCCGCCTTCATGAGCCGCAGCAGGAACTGTGACGCGACGGGTTGCTTCGTGACGATGGTCTCCCAAAGTGCCTTGTCGTGAATCTGCCACCACTCACGCTTCCCGTCCCGCAGAATCGTCACGACCCCCGTGTCGCCCATCGCAATCGTTGCGGGCGTGAAGACGGTCAAGAGGGCGTCAACATCTTCGAGCCCGCCTTCGGGGAGTTCGATGTTCGCGCCTGCCTGTTCGAGCGCGTCCAACACCTCCCGCTGAACTTGGGCGAGGTTGAACCGTGTCGCCAGTTGCTTCGCGTCGATGTGCTCGGCGATGCGCGCCCCGCCCGGGGTCTTGGCCGCGAGGTCGACGAGTTCGCGGAGTGACTGATTGTGCTCGACCAGCCGCACGAGCGCGTGGGTGTTCCGAATCGCCGTGATGTAGGGGTCTTGAATCCGGTTGCCACTGCCCTGGAACCGCTTGAAGAACGCCGCCACGTTCTGCCGCTTGGTGCCCGGTGTTCCAGGCGTCCCGCCTTCCGCGACCGTGGCCACGCGATGGAATGGCACGTAGAAGACATTCCGCTGCCGAAACTTCGTGGCGAGTTCACCCGACAAAAAGCCACGTTCGACGGCCCAGGTCAGCATGCCGTCGAAGAACGCATCGCTCGCAGCGGCAGCTTTCTCAAACGACTGCCGTTGTGCAGCAGGCACATCCTGCGTGGCCGCAACCTGGCGATCTGTTAAGCCGGTCTCCAAGTTCCGCGCGTGGAGTTCTTGCGCCCGCCGGCCCACCATGAAGGTGACGAACCGCTTGTAGCTGCGCATCACCGGATTGAGCGCCTTGAAGAGTCCGGGCGCCATGATCGTCCCGTCCGGTCGGCGGATTGCGTCACTCAAGTACGTCTCGGCCTGCTCCCCGGTCCCGGCGAGCAACCGCTGAAGGATGTAGGTCGATTCGCTCCAGCGTGGTGCCGGTGCCCCGTCGCGCAGTTGTTGCTCCGCGCGCAGGTAGGGCAGTTTGTCGTCGTTCAGGGAGTCATTCAGCTTGTCCCAGAGCGTCCGAGGATCTTCCTCCGATCCCGCGAAGGTCTCCACCACGCGCCGGACAAGTCCCGAATCGCCGAAGTCGATGTGCAACTCAGCCTGGGTCAACGGGTCGGCGGACAGATACCGCTGTGTTTCCAGTTGCAGTCCTTCGAGGCCCTCGCGCAGGTCCGGATGATCCTCCAGGAACCGCTGGAACTCGACGAGATAGCGCGGCGCTTTCGCGGCGAGCGTCTCGGGAGCGGTCATCCACGCGACGAAGAACTCCGCGGCGCCTTCTTGACGCCGTTTCTTCGGCGAATAGGAGGGCTTCGAGGTGGGCGCTCCCAGAGCCTTCAACTCCTGGGCGATAGGGTTCAGCGCGTTCAGCTTCGACCCCTGCATGATGGCCAGGTCCAGATGGTGGCCGTACTCGTGGAAGACCACACGGAGGTCGTTCGACACCCGCACGCGCACGATTTCCGGCTTCCCACCCCACTTGTCCTGCCAGCGATAGATCCCAAGCGCCCGTTCGCGGATCTTGCCCGTGGCCACTGGACGCTGGAAGAGCGCGGCCAGTCTGGCGACGAGATCGTGCGGGCCTTTCACGGGGCCTTCGCCCGTGGCGGCTGGGGTGGGGCGCGCGGGAAAGTCGTGAAGCAGGCGCCCGCGTGTGGACGGCAGCGCCATCGCTTCGGTGCCGCCTTCGGGGCCTTCGGGTTCCTCCGCTTCGGGCGGGGCCTCAGCGACTGGCGTCGGTTCGGTGACCTCTGGACGCGGCCCGGCCAGCGCAGCGGGTGACGTGCGGGCCTTCGCTTCTTGCACGACCAGATCGCGCCACGCCGACGCGCCGACCGATCGAATCCGCCGGATTAGCTCGCTGATCGCGTAGGGGTTCCGTTCGATCGTGAAGATACCATCGCCGGGGATTTCCACTCGAAGCGTGCCAGCCTTGCGTTGACGGCCAAGCTCCGCCGCCACCGCGAGGAGCGCCCGCTCACGCATCTCGCTTGGGGTGCCGTTCTTGACGGTCGTCTTGGGCAATTCGGGCTCGGTGAAGAACGCGAGGCTTCCGGTATGCGTCGCGCCGGTCAGGCTCAAGTCAGCGACAGCTTGTCCGTCAGCAAGGATCCGTCCTTCTCGCCCGCCATAGGCTTTCCTGGCGTCGAAGGTCAAGGTCGTGAAGCCGACCGCTGTCGCGGCCGTCGCCCGTTCACTCTCAAGGGCCTGGAGCACGTGCTGTTGCACAGCGACTGCGGACTTCGCCCCTTTGGTCTCGACGAGACGCCGAACTTCCGTACGCACCTCAGCCGCGGCCTCTGCTGGCGTGTCTGCCGCGCGGGCCGTGCGCGTGCGGGTGATGCCAGCGGATGGCGGTGCTTCGGGGATGGATTCAGCCGCAGCAGCAACCGCACTAGGGACAGGCATCGGCTCAACTTCCGCCGGCAACCCGACCCGCATATCCTCCAGCGTCACCTCGCCGCCCTCAGCGATCCGCGCCTTCACGCGCTCGGCCGCTTCGCGCGTCTCGACGAAGATTGAGACCGATCGGCCGGCAGGATTGCGTCCCGTGACGGTGAAGCCGGGCTTGTTCCTATACTCGCCCGCTCGAATCGCCAATCGCGCGGCTGGCGGGGCCTTCGTGCTCTTGAGCACCTGCGGCTCGGTCGCGTGCGTCCGGCGCCGACCTGTCTCGACCTCTTCGACCGTCACCGACCACCGGCCGGGCTCGGGATCCTGGTAGCTGATGACGCGCGCCTGCCCACCTTCGACGAGCGCGCCGGGCGTGAAGATGATCCGGCGTTCGAGGGGCGTGGCCGACCGGCGCCAGCGCGTAGGCGTGGCCGAAGACGCTTCTTTCACGGACAGCAACGTGGGTGGCCGAGGTGGGGTTACGGATTCGGGGGTCGCCTGCGCGGGCGGCTGACTCGCCGCTTCCCTCGCCGGCCGTCGCAACTCCTCCGGCTTCACCCGGATGAACGTGCCCTCCGCCGTCTTGACACTCACCGCCTCCTTGCCGACTCCGAATAGCGTCCCGCGGACGAGGGTGCCGTCGGGCTTCGTCAGTTCGACGGCGTTGCCGATGGCGATTGGGGCGTCGGGCGCTGTCGGCGCTTCCTTCGGGGCCTTCGGCGCCTGTTTCGCGAGAAATGCCTTGTGCAGCGGCGAGTCTTCGAGTACGTAGGTGTATCCGAGGTCCCTGGGTGTGCGCCCTTTCACGCCAGACAACTCAGAGTCGTCGAGGATCGCTTGCTGAATCTCGGAAGCGAGCGGCCGCGGCTCGCCCGCGCGCCCCTTCAATTCCACCGCCTCACCGACTGTGATCGGCGCAGCCTCCGCAGGAGCCGGCTCGGCTCCCGGCGCCGGGAGTCCGGCCTCGACCCGCTTGGCGGCCGCTTCCCGGGCCGCGTCCACCCGCTGCCGTTCGGCAAAGTCCTGGCGGCGCTCGAGCGTCCCCAAGGGCTCCCCTTTGGCCAGCTTCGCCTGGATCTGGGCCACCCAATCGGTCGGCTCGAGGGGCGGCGGCGGGGTCACACTGACCGGTTGCTGGCGAACATCGGTCGTCTGGGCGGCGGCCTGCCGGCGGGCCGGTTCGAGGATCTCGGCTTCTCGGGTCGGCCCAGCCATCCCACCCCCAGGCGCCTCCACGGCTGGCCCAGGCGCCACCGGCGGGGCGATCAGGGCCTGGGGCGGCCCAAGGGGGGCTTCGGCCGTGGGTTCTGCTTCGCGTGGGGCCGCCTGGAGGGCCTGAGCAGGGCCACGCACGGCAATTTGGGCACCGCCCCCCATGACCGCCCCAGCCAAGGCCCCCAAGACGGCACTCTGGCTGACGCCTCGGGACCACGGCTTACCGGTCGCGATGTTCTGCTGGATCTGCTCCAGGATGGACTGCGGGAACTCTTCGACCACGCCTTCTTGCACCGCACTGGTGATGACCGCTTTGACGAGGTTGGCGCGGGCCGTCGGATTCTTGACCCCGGCGGCCAACAGCGTATCGACATCCAGCGCCCCGAGGCGTTGGGCCAGTCGCCCCCCCAAGAGGGCCAACCCGCCAGTCGCCGCTCCGGACGTGACGGCGAGGCCCGCTTGCCCAGGCGTCAACAGGCCAGAGGGCGTCTCCTGCCGGATTTGTTCGGCGGCGGCTCCTCCGGACACGATGCCTTCGCCTGCGGCCGCCGCCACGACCGCCGGCACACCGCGTGTGACAAGTTGCCGGGCGATCCCAGCCCCGCCGAGCATCAGCGGCGCCGATTCGATGACGGCCTGGGCAATGACTGACGGGTTCTTGAGAGCGGCGACGGCCGTGTCGACGAAGCCTTCCGCCTCTGCCACCGTGCGATTCGCCTTCTGCTGCTGCTCGCTAAAGTACCTGTCGAGGATCGCCTTGGCTTCCTTCGGCCTGAACCCGAACCGCTCAGCCAGCTTGCCGGCTCGCCCGCCGGTCGGAATGTCCAACAGGCCAACAGCCGCTTCCGGCACGCCGATCGCGGCCCTGGTGGCCATCAGCCCGACGTCGGCCAAGGTGCCCAGAAAGGTCCGCCCCGGCGCGACAGGTTCAGCCGCCGCAAGGACTGGCGCGGCGGCCGGCTCATGCGACGGCACCGGCTTCAGCGCGGAGAAGTCGAAGGCGGCTGGTTCGTGACTCGGGACCGGCCGCATCGCCGGCACGACAGGCGAGGCCGGCTTGAGACCCGTGAAGTCGAACCCGCGCACCGCCGGGCTGACCGGCAACGTCGTTGGGAGTGGGCGTGAGGGCAGCGGCGCGAGAGGTTTCAGGCCTGAGAAGTCAAACCCGGCCGTCGGCGGCGCCTGAGGCGGCGTCGCAGGCTTGAGGCCGGTGAAGTTCCACGCGGTCTGGGTCATCCATCTATCGCTTCGTCAGGCCGAGCGCCTGACGGTTCTCGGGCACGGCCAGGAAGTTGTTGATGTTCTCTTCGTCGTCCATGAGCCCGTTGGCGCGCAGGAGCTCCTGCACTTGGGCCAGTAGGTCGGGCGACAAGTCGGCCATCGTCATGACCTCGCTCTCAGGTGTCCAGTCCGGCGGGTGGCGTTGGACCTCGAGCGGCCTCTCCGTTGTGCCCTGCCCGATCTGGCGCTTGTAGGACGCGTCGATGGCCGCTACCCGCTTCGCGTACTCGACCTCGTCTACCAAGCCTTCGCGCCGCTCGCGGGCGAGGGCCACCATCTGGGCCTCCTTCCATCGCTCGGCGGACCCGATATTGACCGCCGCCGGGCGCGGCGCCGTCACCGGCACCTTCTTGCCGACCGCCCCGCTCCGTGGCGCATACACCGGCCCTTCCGGGCCTTCAACCGGCACCAAGGGCTCAGACGGCTCCCGCGCGGGTTCTTTGGGTCCGATCGCCAAGCTGCGCGCCCGCGCCACCGCCTCAACCGACCATGTCGGCCCGATCTTCGCCAGCGCCTCGTCAGACACGCCAAGTTGCTGCGCATACTCCATCGACTGGTCCCAGTCGTTTTGATCGGGGCTCACCCCGAACCACGCGCCGACAATCTGGCGGTCCAGATCCAGATTTTCTTTGGCGGCTTTCTTGCCGGCCAGCTTCTCCTTCACCGCCGCAATCGCCTTCGTGCGCCCATCGGTGAGAGCCTCCAGCTCGCTGGCGAACTGCACCATGCCCTGGAGGCGCGTGGGGTCGTACTGGTCGGGAATCTCCTGGGCCAAGCGCGGGTCGATGCTCCCGGCCAGATCCCGTAACTTCGGCACGAGCCGGGGGTACAGCGTCGGATCGCCAGCGAGGCTCTGGAGGAGTTCACTGCCTTGGGCTGCGGTCGTTTTCAGGCCCTCGAGCCGTTCGCCCACCGCCGTGACGGCCTTCGTGGTCTCTTCCCGCTGGGCCTCTTCGATCTCCTGTTGCTTCTCGCGGAAGGTGCTCGCCTCCGCGTACCGGCCTTGCGACTCGAGCACGCGGATCGTCTCTGGGATGTTGCCTTTGCTCTGGTTGTACGCCGCTTCCACGGCTTCTTTTGACGCCCGGGTCTTGTCTTCCTCGGCCCAGACTTGCTCGTCCCGCTGAGAGCGTTTTTGCCACTGCGCGAGCTGCGCCAGATCGCGGAGCGGCCCCACGACGTCAATCGGCTGCGGCGTCGGGAAGGCGACCGTTGGATACGCGCGACGCTGGTAGGCCATCGGCGATTACCCCGTGAAGCCTTGCGGGTTGTATGGCGGTGCCGGCGTGTAGGGCATATCCGGCCTGGAAATCTTGTAGAGATCGAGCAGGTTTCCCCACCGCTGCTGTTGATCGGCCAGGAGGTACTGCGGGTAGGCCATCGCGAGGTTGAGTTGCTGGGTGCCGGCGACCTGACGGCCACCAGCCGCCCCGGCCGCCACATCAAGCCCGAAGCCGTAGGCTTGCGCGGCTCCCGCCTGGTTCACGCCGTACTCCGAGAGCGCGCGGTTGAACTCGTCGGCTTCCTTCTGGTAGCCCAGCGTGTATTCCGTCAGAGCGTTCCGCCAGAGCCGGTCGTAGTCCTCGGCCGCCGCCCCCCGGTTGGCCTGCCAGCCGGTGAACCCGCGGTTCCAGGCGTTGCCGTACTCCTGCGACGCAAGACCCGAGGCATAGTCGGCCAGCGATTTCACCGTGCCGGTCGATCGGAGCAGTCCTTGGGCGGCAGCCGCGTTCTGGATCGCCCGCAAGCCCTGCTGCTCACGGAAGCCGTAGCCCGGATCACTCGTGCGAACCTCTTCACCTGTCGGTCCAATGAAGTCCGGGTACTCGAACTGACCCGGCGCCGTGAACGTAGGCTCGTTGAACTCCGGCGGCTCGAACGCCGGGTACTCGAAGGGGCCGGGCGCTTCGTAGTAGCTGCCAGGGATCCGGCCGGCAATGCCCTCGAAGTACCGCGACAGGTCGAGACCCTGGGCGCCCGTACCGGTCCCTGGTGGCGTCTCCCCTGTCCAGCGGTTCCACGTGAAGAAAGCATCCGGCAACCCGTGCCGGCCGATGACGTCATAAATCTCGCCGTTCAGGAGGACGACTTTGTCGTTCCCTTGAATCTTGATCCCCGGGAACAGCTTTTCGAGTTCTGCCTTCTTGGGTTGGAGGCCGTCCTTGAGCGAGATGTTCGCCTTAATCCAAGCGTAGAGTTCCTCGCCTGTCCAATCCTTCTTTGGGTCCGGGTCTTTGTCGGGGTCGGGATCCTTGTCTGGATCGGAGTCTTTGTCGGGGTCGGGAGGCGGAGGTGGAGGAGGAGGTCGCCGCCGGTTAGGAGGAGCAGGAGGCCGCGGTACAGGCGCGCCGCCAGCAGGAGGTCGCGGCACAGCCACGCCGCCCTCTTCAGGTGGCGGAATCTCGCCACGGCGCCAGTCGTCGTCCTGCGTGGGATCGTCAGTATCTGTCAGCGGGTAGTCGTAGTAACTAATCGCCATGCGTTTACCCCTGCCTGGCCGGGATCGTCGGCGGCAACCCGCTCGGGGCTTTGCCGAACTGCGAGTACAGCGACGCCAGGTCGCTCACGCTGAACGCTGCCCGAGACTGCGGAAACGCCATCGTCTGACGTGGCCGGGAGCGGGCCAGATCGTAGAGTGAGGACCACTGCTGCGTACCAGTGCCGCGAGCGCCCGCCGCGGGCGTGCCTCCAGGTGGCATGGACGGCGTCGGCGCGGCCGGCACGAACTGCTGTCCTGTCGGTCCAGGCCCTGGCAGCGGAGCTTGGCTCCCCCTTAACCCCCCACCGGCCAGATCGAGCAGCGACCCGTACGCCTGCTGCCCGACGTTCCAATACGGCGTTTGGGTCCGCACGTAGTCGTCCCACCGCTTCTGCTCGAAGGCGTAGTAGGCGGCGCGTTGCGCCTCTTCCTGCTTGCGGCGGGCCTCGGCTTCGGCCTGTTCGGCCTTGAGGCGTTCGCGCTCGATGGCGGCGGCTTCGCGTTCGGCCCGCTCCTGCGCCTCAATCGACTGCTGGTTGATCTTGCCGGCACGCTTGGTCGCGTAGATATTCGAGGCGGCGCTCACCGATGCTGCAACAGCCATCGCAATCGCTGCTCCGGTCGAGATCGGCTCTGCCAGGAGCAGATTCGTGACTTGTGGGGGCATGAAGATCGCTTCAAGCCAGGCCCCAATAAGTCCTACGACTGCCACGATCGCGCACCCGGTAGCCTGATGGAGCCTTGACATCGGCCTATCCTGCCTTAACCTTTTTGTTCCAAACCCGTTCTTGCGGAACATACCCCAACGACTGGTAGAAGACATCTGACCGCTCCTGCCATGAGGGCACACTGACCGAGTTGGCACCTTGTCTCGCTGCCCACCCTTCAACCGCTCGAAGTAATCGAGCGGCAGCACGAGTGTCGCGGGCTGATGGTGTCACCCATAAGCTGAGCACAACGACGGTCGGCCGATCGTCGAGCGGGCGAGGATAGACGAGCGCGCCGATCCCGCCGACGAGTTCGTGATCGCGCTCGGCCAGAAAGACCGCACTGTGGTCGACGAAGTTGCGGATCCATGTCTCCACTGTCACCCTGGACGCAGACCGAAAGGCGCAGCCCTCATCGGCGGCAATGGCTTCTTCCGCTAACCTCAAGATGGCGGGCTCATCGGTGCGAACCGCTGGCCGAATCGTTATGGATGCCTTCATGGCTGCCCGTCCAGGGCGAGACTCTCCAGCACCACATCGAGGCGGTAGATCATCGCTTGCGCCCCGGTCGACGCATAGATCGTCGCCACACTCACCGGCGTGTCCGCGTCGATCCGAATCGGCAGCGTCCCGAACCCGACCGTCGTCGTCAGGTTCCCGGTCATCGCCGCTCCGGTCGCGCTCTGACTCACGCCCCCATCGGTCCACGAGATCGTGACCTCTAGGCTGCTGCTCACCGACGCGGGCGTCGTCACCCGCGCGTGGTAACTCACCCGCCAGATCCCCGCCGGCAGCTCGCCGAGCGGGAGCGGCGTGATGGCCAAGCTCGCCGTCTGGCCGCTCAGATTCAGCTTCGCGCGCCGCACCGGGGCCTGGTCCACCCCTTGCGCCAGCGTGCCGAACCATTCGAGCCACCGTTTCCCGATGATGAGGTCCGGCCAGCGGCTCGCCTGCAGCCGATCCTTCGCCACGGCGAAGACTTCGCCGTAGGGCGGTTCCGGGAGCGCCATCAATGCACCCGCAGATAGGCATTGCCAAGCCTCACGGGGACCGGATCAGACGATGACACCTCGAACACGACATCCCGACCCGCGCCGCACTGATGCCAGATCGTCCGCGCGTCATACTCGCCCATCTTGCCGAGCGGGGCGGTTCGCTCGGGACTCCACGTCCGCCCGCCGTCGCGCGACATCCGCATCATCAACAGCGGATCGGAACCCTGGCCGCTCACGAGGCCCACGCCGCGTTCGGCTTCGACTTCCAGCGCGTCGTAAATGATCCACTGGTTCTCGGCCGAGAGATGCGGCGCCTGCCGGACCCGCCGGAGCGGCCCGCCGTCGATGTCGGCGTACTCAGCAGTCGAGAGCGTGTAGATCCGGCCGGCCTGCCCGTCACAGACGAGGTTGCGGCCGAAGAACTCCGTGTGGAAGCGGGGCCGATACGCCTCCCAGGTGCCCGTCACGGTGTCCCAGCGTGCCCGCTCGTGCCACTGGTTTGTGGTCGCATCGTAGACCCAAGTCGCCGGCAGGCTCGGGAACTCCAGGACGTAGAAGACGTGCCCGGCCTGCTGATAACTCCACCCGACGGCATCCGTGATGGTGCGCGTCCGCTTGTACTCGCTGATCGCCCACTCCACGGCGTGGTTACTGATCCGATTCGGCGTGTAGCCGTTCATCCAGAACACTTGGTCGCTGCCCGCCTGAGAGCGCCCCAGCCACGCGAGGGAATCGCCGAAGGGCGAGGCCGACCACGGGGCCGCAATCCCGGTCTGAAAGAACGACCCGGCCCGGTAGGCGAACGGGAACGTCGCCAGGCCCGCGTTGTACCAGACCTCGCCCGTCGTTTCGCCGAAAAGGAAGATTTCGCGATTCACCACAACCATCGCGCGCCAGGGATCGGACGCCGCGCTCCGCTGCGTCTGCTGCCCGGCATCCCAGGTCAGGCCGGCCAGCGCGTCGCTGATCTTGAGTGTCGAGGTTTCGGTGTCCAACCCCAGGAAGAAGCCGTCGATCTGGCCCACCATCCGCACGTCGTCGACGGGATTCGACAGCACGTGCGTCGTGAGGTTGAACACGTAGCCCTTGTTGCCGGCCGCGATGAGCAGTTGGTTGCCGCCGTCCCCGTTACTCGTGATCTGCACCGGCAGGCCGTCGTAGGCAACGGCCCCGCGGGCGATCACGGTCGCGTCCGCCTGGAACTCGTGCAGCACACCGCCGAAGACTCCGAACAGCCGGTTTCGCTCGCCAAACAGGCCCCGCCCCGCGCCGGTATTGGGACTGGCCCAGGTCGGAACTCCCGGCGCCGGGAACAGCGCGCTCCGGGTCTTGCCGGCGATGACCGGAATCGCCTCGGGAAAGAAGTTGATGCACCGCTCCCCGGCCAGCATCGACGACTGGCTGAGGTAGGTCGGTCCGACGAAGCCAGGCAACGGCGGCATCCGCTATTCTCCCGTATGGTACAGGTCGACCCGGCCCACCCGGCGGCCGATCAGGAAGTCCGCCTGGATCGGTGACTGTTTCGGCTTGATGTTCCGAATGGCCAGTACCGCCCGCGCGTCTGAGGCCCGCCGCTGGAGCGACGCCGACGGCTCCTTACCAAAGCGCGAGGCCAACTCCTCAGCCAGGGTCAACTTCAGCGCCCGCATGTACCCGCGCGTGAAGTCGTACGAGGTGTTCACGGCCAGACTCGTCACGGCCGGCACCTTGGCGTAGAGCTTGATGTCCACGTCGTTGTTGTCCGGCACGGGGTAGACGTACACCAGTCCGAATCCTGCGGCGTAGAGATCATCGAAGTAGAGGCGCGTGGGATACGCGCCCGTCGTCGACTTGACGGCGATCTGCTGCCACTCCTCGGCATTGAGCGGCCGCCCCATCGGGATCTCGAGCGGATCCGCCGCGTCATCGTCCGGGATGACACTCCAGGCCAGAATCACCGTGGGATAGGGTTGGTCGAACGTGGCCCCGTCGCCAATCGTGTAGCTGGCCGTGCCCGACACCAGCGAGTAGGAGCTGATCGTCGTGCCGCCAATCGTCAGCCGTTTGGCGGCCCAGGTGTCGAGGAGATCGTTGGCCGCGTCGAGGCCGGCTTGGAGCAGGGTCGCCTCTGGCGTCTCGTGTGGCATCACGACGCCGAGTTCGCGCAAGGCGTCCCGGACGATGTTGCGGCCCGTCGTCGGCATCGCGGAGTCCTCCGGCCCAGCCGACCGGCTACTTCTTGCCCTTGGCCGGTTTCACGGACACGGGATCGTCGTCGCCCGGCCAGATCGCCTCGTCGTCGTCCTCAGCCGCCGCCAGCTCGGCAGAAAACCCCTGCTTGACGCACTGAGCCTCTTCGGCGGCGTTCTGGACGATCTTCTGTTCGAGCGGCAGACCGTTCGCCCCAAGCTTTCCGCGGTAGAGCATCTTCGGGTACATCGCACTCATCGGGCCTCCTTCTAGGGCAGCGGCGTCACGGCGATGTAGTTGATCGTGATCGCCGTGTTGACGGCATTGACCGAGTGCAGGTAGCTGATGAACGGCGACATATAGATCCCGCTCGTGTGCGCCGTGCCGCCCGTGGTGAGCGTGATGGCGGTCCCATCGCGGGATGCCGTCGGGGTGCCGTCGGTGCCGATACAGGACGTCAACGTGACCGTGTCGGCGTTGGCGACGTTCGCCTGGGCGTCGGCATCTGACAACGTGCCCCCGCCACCCACTTCGTGCTGCGCGTACACGGCCCCGTCGGTCTGGGTAATCCCCACGACTGACCAGTCTGCGTAGCCCTGGTACGCCGCGACGTCTTGGAACGCTTCGTTCTTGCGCCAGCCGATGACGAACTGGTCGGTCCCGGCGATGAGCGCAATCGTGAAGTTGACCGTGAAGCACGCGCCAGTGGTCCGGGACAGAATCCAGCCCGTGGCGGTGTTGTCATCGTCGCCGAGATAGATTTCGACCCCTTCGTTGTCGACCGTATCATCGGCCGAGATGTCGATGGCGCCTGCGCTCTGGACCCACGAACTGGCCGTTTTCCCCAGTTCTTCACGGTACTCGATGATCCCCAAGGGACTGCCGAGCACCAGGTTGATGCCCGCGTCCGTCAAGACTTTGACCGTGAAGTCTTCCTCGACCACGATGAGCGGCCGGTCGAACGTCTCGCGGCCGTAGAAGGCCGAGGTGAAGGACGGACTCCCCGAAAAACTCGGGTTGCCCGAAAAGGTCGGATCGCCCGAGAAGGTCGGGTCGCCGGAGTACGTCCCGCTCAACACCCCCCCGGTGATCGTGTCGAGCGCAGGCGTCACCGCGAACGACGGCCCGCCCCCGCTGGGCGGTTCGGCATAACAGTGGACTGCCAGTGCGCCACTGCTGGACCCGGTCCGAATGGCCGAGAACTGCCGAATGGAATCTTGGCCGCGCAGTTCGACAATCGATCCGACGGGCACGACGGCCCCGACGCTCGCCGTGGGTGCCGTGCCATCCACGCGGACGCGCATTTCGGCCGTTTCGGCGATGCCACGGCAGTACTGCACCGCCGGCTGGTTGGAGGGCATGACCGTCGCGCGAGCCAAGGAGACGGCTGTCGTCGCGACGGTGAGTTGTTCAAAGCTCAGCGCGGGGACATCCTGCGTGGCGACAGGCGTCACCAGAAGGCCCCACGCGATGACCGTGAGAATGATTCGACGCATCGTTAGGCTCCCTCGTGAAGCGCGGGTGGGCGGTGGCTTCTATTCCACCGCCCCGTGTCCCGCTCGTTACCGCGGAAGCCTTGTGAGCTGTACCCAGTTCACTCGGATGTCGCTGTTCGCCGCGTCATTTCCGTGCAGCAAGGTGAAGAACGGCACGAGCTGCGTGCCGGCCGTCAGCACGGTCCCGTTGTTCACGTTCGGGATCTGGACGTACGTCGGGTAGTCGGTGATCGTCTGCGAGTGCGTGTACGCGGCCGAGTAGTAGGCCGTGGGCGCCCCCGCCGGACTCACACAGACCTTGAGCGCCCGGGTTTCCGCGTCCGCCCAGTTCACGCCGGAATCGTCACTCGTCGCGCCCGTCTCGATGTGGAAGATCGAGCCGTCCTCGGAGTTGTAGATCCCGACGAGGTTGTAGAGCGTGTAGCTGGCCGGCGTTGCGAGGTCGACGAACGCCTCATTCTGCCGCCAGCCGATGACCACGAAGTCACTGCCGTTGATGTCGGCATTCGTGATCGAGGCCGAGACGCAGCCCCCCTGTGTGCCGGCGACGAGGTAGCCCATGTCGGTGCCTTCGGCCGCACCCCAGAGGATCTCCACGCCTTCGGCATCCGTCGCGCCATCGTCGGCCGACACGTCCAACAGGCCGTCCGCGATGATCCAGGACGAGACGGTCTTGGTGAGTTCCTCGCGATACTCGATGATGCCCAGCGGGGATCCCCACACGAACATGTCGATATCGTCGGTGACGGACTTCGCCACGCCCGTATCGGCCATGATCGCGTAGCCCTGGTCGAAACTGTCGCGGACAGAGTAGTCGGCCACGAACACTGGGTCCGCGTGCCGCTCGAGCCACACGCCCTGCTCGCAGTCCCAGAACCGATTCGTTCGGGCGTTGATGTGCGGGCTGTAGAGCGTCTGCGAGGCCGTGCAACTGGCCCCACTCACGACATCGAAGCTCGAAAAGGACGCCCCGACGCCGACCCAGACGACGCTGTTGGCGGCGTGCGCGATGGCGTTCCCACTCGCCCCGCCGCTCACGTTCCTCCGCACCGTGGCTGTCGTGCTGCTGACGCTCTGGATCTGCATCAGCTCGCCGTCGATGTAGAGGAAGCTGTTGGCGGCCAGCCCGGTCGCCGACGCCACGATGACGGAGGTTGCCGTCGCCGTGACCGCCGAGGACAGGGTAGTCCGCGTGATGGAGGTTTGCGCGTCCGCGCGCTGCCCGCCCGGATACCAGACGAGCGCGGCGACCGCGAGCGCCAGGGCAATCGAACCGAAAAGCGTGCGCTTCATGATCGTCAGACTCCTTCGTCGTCCCGGTTACGAGCAGACGCGAACGGCCATCTCTTCCCGAATGGCCGACCAGCCATGGAACGTGTCGAACCGGCAGACACTCACGTCGTCCCGGACCGAGTGTTCCTTCATCATCCGGATCGAGATGTTCAGTTGCTTGCTCCGGATGCGTTCCGCGATCCACAGGCCGCCCGGCAGCATCGGATCGGCCATGGCGAGCGCGAAGGCATCCTGGTTGTAAACGAGGCCCTGCGGCGTGGACAGCCCGAGGTAGCTTGACGCATGCCCAAAGGTCGTGATCGCCGCGTTGTTCGCCGGCGACGCCGAGCAGGTCTGCCACTGCCCGCTCGTGATGATCGCCGGGCTGATGGGAATCGTCAGCGCCCCGGTCGTCACGATCGAATCCACGTTCGCCGTCACCCGGAAGTCCTTGAGCCGCCCAGTCGACTTGCGCGAGAGCGGGTTGACGTCGTAGACCCCGGCCAACTGGATGACGTCGCCGGCGAGGAAGTAGTTGGCAATCGCCGTCGCGCCGGCTCCGTCGGCCACGATCGTCGATCCCGTCTGGTCCGCCCCGTTCACTAGGGGCGTGCCGCCGAGCGCGCCGACCACATGGGTCGGCACGTTCTGGTCCATGAACCACGCACTGATCCCCAGCGCCTTCTCCCCGAACTGCCCGTTCTTGTACGCCGCCGCAATCAGCCCACTGGGGTTGAAGAGCGTCGCGTTGGCGTTGCTGAGGTAGGCGTGCATGTTGGGCGAGAGCACGGCCTTGTACGGCCCGGGGATGGCCACCTCGCGCAGTTTGGTCTGCGCGTCCAGATACACCTGGTTGGCCGCAAACGGGAGCGTGCCCGTAGACCCAGGCACGACTGCGGGCGTGCCGACCGCCTTCGCCACCAGCGGATACATGCGCGCCAACCCGGTCTCGTCGATCTCGTTGGTGATCTGGTCGATGGCCGGGTTGCCGTACCGCTCCATGTAGTCGTCGATGAAGAGCGAGGCCGCCCAGGAGTCGTAGTCGAACAGAATGTGCGTCTGGTCGGTGATCTTGATCGGCACGGTCTGATCGGTCAGCGGCTGCGGATTCGCGCTCGCGCCCTTCCCGACTTCATACCGCTGCGGCAGGCGTGCCAGGACCGTGTCGCCAACCTTCACGCCCTGCACGCGATACTGGTCGTCGTACGAGCGGTTGACGTTGCCGGCAAAGACCACGTTGTTGACGAAGCGTTTCGCCGCCTTCTTGAGCACCCATGAGGGCGTGGCGAAGACGTTGACCGCCAGGAGCACGCCAGGCGTCGCCGTGGCGTGGGCGAGCAGCACCACGACGAGCGCGCCCAGCGCGGCGAGCAGCAGCAGACTGGCCCGTGCCCAGGCCGGCCGCTGGGACCATGCAGTGTCGATGAACATGGGACTCAACCCCTTGAGAGGCTGAGCCCGAGAGGCGATCGGGAAAGGTCAGGACACCGGGAGGCCGAAGGTTTTCCGGAGCTCCGCCATCTCGCGGGCTTTGTCGGCCTTGTACCACTCGTCGAAATCGGGTTCCTGACCAGCCGTTCGCGATCCTCGGGCTGGAGGAGACCCGCCGAGCGGCCGAATCGGCGGAGGCGCTCCTGTCACTGAACGTCCTGCAGGCCGTGCCGAGCCGCTGTGACCAGCACTGACCTGCGCTTCGAGCACGCCCACTTCACGCGCGACCGCCGCCACGACCTCAATGAGGCCGGCGGGACCGCCCTGCGTGGGACGCAGCCGACGGAGCCGATCGTAGGTCTCTCGCCCCTCTTCGGTGGCGAAGTAGGCCATGATCTGGTCCGCGGCCGGCGAGCTGATAACGGCATCCCGGAGGGGACGAGTGGGAAGCGGCAGATCCGCCAACGCTTCCGCAAGATCGTGATTCGACGCCATCTGGTACATCAATTCCGGACCAGACGGATGGTTGCTGATGAGATCGAAGATGAACGGGGACTGCTTGGGCGTGATCGCCTCGAAGACCTCGGTCGCGGCGGCGATCTTCTCGTCGTAGTCCGGGTGGTCCTCGTGGACCGCCCGCATCCGCTCGGCGAAGTCGTCTTCCTGCCGACGACTCTCGCGCTCGAGGCGCTCGCGTGTGAGCCGTTGGTCGAGTTCTTCGGTCAGGCTCGTCCGCAGGCCGTCTTCGCGGGCTTTTAGTTCCCCATCGTGCCACGCGCCCAGAGCCGTCTGAAACGCCTCTTCGGTGTCGAAGTCGGCCAGTTTCGGCATAGCGGGCCGAGCCGGGGCGGCGTCAGTCTTGGCGGCGGCGGGCGCGGGACGCTGTTCGAGCGCGGCAAGGCGACGTTCCAGGTCGGCCGCCCGCCGCTCAGTGGCATCCAGTTTCTCGCGAGCCTCGCGGGCCTCGCGCACGGCGGCGTTGTACCGCTGCGCCTTCTTGTCCCGCTTGGTGAGTTTCGGTGTGCTGTCGGCCGCGGTTTTGGCCTCGGCCTCAGCCTCGGCGTCGGCGTCGGCGTCGGCATCGGCCTCACCCGATCCCGCTACGGCGTCATCTGCCTTGCCCGGCGCGGCGGCCGCGCCCTTGGCGACCGTGTGGTCATTCTGGGGCCAGTCGCCCGTCCCAGCAGACTCGACGGCTCCCTCAGCTCCGGGGTCAAACGGACTTACGGAAGCTGACTCGACTTCGAGCCCATCATCGCCCGTATTCTGCGCGCCGTCGGTCTCTTCGGTCATGATCGTGTCCTCATGGTAACACACTGACACGCGGCCGGCGTCAAGCCCATGACACCACCGGCTGCGCTCCCGGCGCCGGGAGTCTACTCCGGCGGCTCTCGCGCTTCGAGGGCGTCCTCGCGCCCGGCCTGTCGAGCCTCCGCCGCCGCCTGCACCCGAGCCGCTCGCTCCGCCTGCCGCGCCTCCCCGGCCTGCTCGAGTCGCTCGAGGGCCAGATCGCCCTTCTGTTCGAGCACGGCCAAGAGGACTTCGTGACGCTGTTCGGCCTCTTGGCGCAACTGTTCGAGCATGCCGCGCACCTGCTCGATCTCCTGCTGCCCGCTGGCCGCCGCCGCCTGCTCCATCAGCTTCCCCTGCTGCTTGAGGTGCTCGATCGTCTCGGCCGCTTCGAGCTTCATGGCCGCGATCTCTTTCTGCCCGGCCTGCTTGACGGCGTCGGTGCGGAGGGCCTCGGTGGCCTTCTGGAGCTCGGCAAGCGCGGCCTGATGCTCTTGCTTGAGCGCCTCGAAGGCTTGCTGCACCTGCGGCGGAATCTTCTGGTCGCCCTCCTGCCCCTTCAAGAGCGGGTTGGCCTGTTTCACCCGGTCGGCGATCTCGTTCGACCAGGGGAAGCCCATCGCGCGGATCAAGATGTCCATGTAGAGCGGGACCGTCTGCGGCACGGCCTTGGCCAGTTCCAGCATGCCGGCCAACGCCTCCTCTTGCTTGCTCTGGAAGCTACGGCCAACTGACACCTGCACCTTGAACGTGCCCTCGGCCAGATCCACGTACTCCACGGGCTTCCCCTGCCACTCCGGCGGCATGTTCTTCTTGGTCGCCCAGCCCTTGCCTTGACACGCTGGACACGGGACCTGCACGCGGGTTCCTATGGGATTCCACGCGGGCGTGCGCTTCGTGATCGTGACCTGTTTCTGCCCCTGGCAGGCGGGACACGGAATCGGCACCGGCTGCCCCTCGTCGTCCGCCACGAACGGCACCTTGAGCATGATCGCCGTCTCGTCCTCGCCTTCGCTCGCCATCACCTGGATGATCCGACCCTCGCGGTCGTAGACCTTCGGAATCAAGTCGATCAAGACACGCCCCTCGTGCGGCATCGAAATCGTCGCGAGGTTGTCGAGATAGTTGCTCGTGCCCGCCGCACCCTGCCGCTGGAGCGCCTCAATCGCCTTCCCACTCCGCTCGTTCGGATTGACCGCCCGGACGATCGCCGACACGGCGCCGAGTTGAATGTTCACGTCCTCCTTGAGCGACCGGGCGAGGAACATGACCGCCTGGATCTGCGGCTCGGTCTGCTGGCGTTGCGGGAGCGGGGCCGGCTTGTCGCCGACCATCATCGGATTCACGTACAGGCGCGTGTAGTGCTTGATGGGACTGTCGTCCCACATCTCCTCGAAGCCCTCGTCCTGGCCGGCATACATGAGGTAGGGGGCGCGCGGGGCCGTGCCGGCGAGTTCGACCGCTGACGACATCGCCACGTTGTAGCCGCGGCACGCATCCATGACGTCCCGGATCATGCCTTTCCAGCCGCGCTCGCCACGGACCACGTACTCCTTGCCCACAGTCGGGATGATCGGAATGAACCGGCCGATCCACTGGTGCTGTTCGAGGATCTGCGTCCCGTCCACGATGTGCTGCCAGATCGTTCGCACGTCGACCTCGCGGACCTTTAGGTCGGGGATGCGGGCCATGCTCTCCTGGAACTCGGGCGGCATCTGGTCGAGGAACGTCGGGCCACGATCCGGCAAGTGGACCAACTGCCGGGTCTTGTGATGCACGCGCCAGTACTCCATGACCGTCACGGTCTTGACGTCGTGCTCGTCCCGGATGAACCACCCGTCCTCGTCGTCGACCCAACTGTCCTCAGCCGCCGTGATGGGCTTGTCGTCCCAGAGTCGCAGGCGTTCCTCTTCGGTCATCGGCATGCGGATCATGCACCACTCGGCATCGGACCGATCGGCGGCAATCGCGAACGGATCCCAGAAGACACTCGCCTGATCAAGGATGCGCTTCAGCGTGATGTCGAGGTCGAAGTCGCCGTCCTCGGCGTATTCGGTGACGATGCGATAGGCTCCGCGGCCGACTTTGGCCGTGCGTTCATGCGCCCAGAGCCGCACGCTCAGCGCCCCGCTGTCGGCCTGGATGGCCCGGATAAGGCCCTGGTAGTAGCCCGCCTGTTTGGTCGTCGCGAGGCCCGCCTTGGGCTTGATCGTGACGCTCAACCGCGCCGCCCGCGCTTCCCCGACGACTTGTTGGATGGGCTGATCGATCAGGTTGATCGAGAGGGCCGGCCGGGGCGGGATCTTGTTGCCAGACACCGGGTCGACGCCTGGCTCTTCACGGTTTCGACGATCGGCAGCCAGCCACGGATCGACTTCAAAGTCGAGTTCGTCGCGTTCGGCCTGACGCTGACGACTTTCGACGCTCCGCGCAAAGTCGTACCGCTGGCGAATTTCGACCAGAAGATCAGCAGCCGCCTGTTCGGCCGGCGTCTGCTTCTTGTCCGGCTGGTACTGGCTGCGGCTTTCGCCGCCCGCGTCGAGGTCGTCGTCAGCCATGTCGCTCCGAGGCGCCTGCGGCCCACCACAGTAAAGCCACGCCGAGAAAGATGAGTGCCCACGCTGCGGCCATCCCGCGGAGCCACCACCCGTCAGCACTGGTCACAGCCGCGAGGGCCGCGCCAATCGCCGCCACGGAGAAGAGCGCGGCGACGGCCCGCGTGGCCCAGCGTCTCACTCCCCCTCCTTCAGCGGCACCTTCCGCTCGCCCATGTCTCGGCCCTTCCGCGTCCGGCAACTCCCCTCGTAAAACTTCCGCATCACGCGCTCGTCCGAGGCAATCTCCAGCTCGAAGCTCTCTTCGATCTCCTCTGGGGTTAGTGGGGACTTCGGCGCGTACTGGTCGAGCCAGGCCGTCGCAGACACGCCGGGATGCTGCTCGCGCCAGTGATGGGAGAGAAAGCGGAAGAGACTGTCGGCCAGATCGTCGCAGGCTGCGCGACTCTTCCCGTAGAACCCGCCGAGGTTCCGATTGACCTGTTGCCGAAATTTGAAGGGTCCTCCCGCCACCAGCTCCGCGTGATAGGGCGGATCGCCGAGGGCCTGACCCAGAAACTCCCGGACCACGGCTTTGAGTCCGCGTCCCGCCGCCTCCCGCTGGGCCGACTGCCCCAGTACTCGCAGCGGCTCGGTGAACGCGCTCATGCCGGCAGCTCGTCGCGCAGGAACGTCTCCAACTCCTTGCGCGTCCTGAACGCGAAGTCCTTGGACTCGTAATCCCCACTCAGCGGCATGGGTGCGTCTCGGCCCGTCCTCGGGGCCGGCTCCCGGCGCCGGGAGCGTTCGACGATGAACCCGCCGTTCTCAGCCGCCCGGATCGTCAACCGCTCGAGCTGCCACGTCCCCGACGCCGCCTTCCGGTTCTTTCCCTTCGTCATCATCGAATGCGATTCATGTTGCGGCACTAGGCTCACCTCGTCGGTTTGCGCGGCTTGACGTGTCGAGGAAGGCCCCGGCTCTTGGTCCGCGCCAACTCATTCAGATTGCGAGGCTCCATCTGGAGCAGCCCGCGGTTGCGGGCATAGAGCCGCTCGGGATCGTGTTTCGCAATCCGGGCTGCGGTCGCTTGGGAGTGACTTTCGGCAGGCATCGGTTAGTCGTCCTCGTCACCGTCCCGGTCGCCATAGTATCGCACGGGTGTCGGCCACCCGTCATCTGTCACCGTCTTGACGCGCCCCGCCTGCTGCCGCGCCGCCGAACACCCCTCGCACAGATAGGCGTCGTCTACCACCCGGAACCGCGCCCGCACCTCTCGGTCACAGTCCTCACACCGCCGCGCCCAGCGCCCCGGCATCACGCCCTCCGCACCAGCCGATACCGCGGCCGGCTCCGACTCCCGACCGCTCGCACATCTCCCGACCGGACGAGGCTCACGAGCGCCGTGTCCACCTGCCGCTCGCTCAGCGCCGTCCTCCGCGCCACCTCGCCGGCCGACAGGTCCGGCTCCCGCCGCAGCAGCTCGGCCACGACCCGCCGTGTGGCCGTCAGCCGCTCGGACACCTCCACGAAGGCAGGCCGCTGCGCCACCTCCACCGCCTGGCGCGCCAACGTCCCGCTCCACACAACCTCGAGCGTCAGCCCATCCATGTCGGCCGCCCGTCCCCAGACCCGCGCCGCCCCTCGAACATCTGCCGCCGTCGCCGCTGCTCGGCCCGGCGCCACGTCTTTGTCACCGGGGCGGCAAACGTATAGGCCAGCGCATCGCCATCGTCCGGCGACGCCACGCCGCGCTTCTGCATCGATTCCTTGCTTTCGATGAGCAGCCGATCCTGCTTGGTCAGATGATGCCCAGGCCCGGTCAAGTCCGTCGCCAGCCGCACGTCATCCGCCGGCACCGCTCCATGCCGCAGCCAGTCTTTCACCCGACTCCACATATACGCCCGCATGTTCGCGCACGTGTGATCGGGCGGATGCGTCGCCCCACCTCGCACCTCGGCCACCTGCTTGAACCCCATCGCCTGGAGCCGTTCCACATACGGCGCCCCAAACGCCGAGTCCACGAACATCATATCGACGCGCTTCAGCGGATCCCGCTCGCTCAACACCCCCGCCAAAATCGACAGGAACGCCGACCGGTCGTCCCGCGTCGCCTGGCCCGGCACCCGAATCGGTGGCAGCGTGCGCGCATCCGACCCGCGCCGGAACCGCACCACGTTCCACGCTGCCCCGCCATCACTCACGTCCACCCCCGCAATCAGCGGCTCGTCCGGCAACACCACCGGGAGCGCCCGCTGCTGCGCCCCCCACACGAGATCCTGCCCGATGAACTGCAACTCGCTCGCCCTCGGCGGCAACCCCCGCACGCGCACCCGCACGAAATCCGAGTCCTCGCCATACTCCGCAATCCACTCCGCGATCAGCGCCTTGTTCGGCAGCCGACAGTCACGCGCGTCAATGATCCGCGCCTGCCACTTGTCCCGACCCCGGCCGAAGCACGCCTCGTGAAACGCCCCCGTGTTTCGCGTCGGGTTGCCCGTCACGATGATGAACGGCTCGCCGTCCGTCAGCCCGCCTTCCGCCACCTGCCACACCACCTCGGGGATCGAGCTCGCCTCGTCGAACAGGTACAGCGAACTGGAATCCTTCGCGTGCTGCCCGGCGAACGCCTCGCTATTCTCCTCCGCGCACGTCTGTGGCGTCGTGAACCACGTCGCCCGATGCCCCTTCCGATACCAGATCGCCGAGTTCGCCTCAAACCAGTTCCTGACGAGCGAGAGTCCCAGCCACTCGCGGATGCCCGCCCAGAGCTTCCCCTGCAACTGCTCGTTGGTGTTCGACGTGACCGTCCCGCGGCAGCCTTGCCGCGTCGCCATGAGCCAAATCGCGATCCAGGCGGCCAAGACGGTGTTGTGCGTGACGATGAAGTCATTGGTGAGGTAAAGGCCGTCTGGTGCCGCGACCGTGATGCACCGACACTCCTCAGACCCGTCACGTTCGATCGTGTCCATCCATTTCGCCCGATACCGAGGCTCGAGATGACGAGGCACCCGGTCGGCTTTACGCCTGATGTAGAAACATCGGAAGTCCGTCGGCATCGCAAGTGTCGCACGCCAACTCGGCCGACCGGCCAGTCGTTCGCCCCGTGCGCCTGGGTAGTGCGGATGCTTGATGGAGGGCTGAACCATCGCTTTCCCCCCCAGAGAACGCGCCAGCCAGACCACATCGTCGACAAGCCCACGACTCGTCGAGCTAAAAATCACGCTGCCCTGTCGATCGCACTCGCCGTCGGTGTCGAGCAGCCCACGGAGCACCTCGGCACGCACCGCCGAGGGGGCCTCGCGGTAAGCCGTCGGTACAGCCTTCTGATAACTGTACGCGCTCAAGATGCCCAGGCCCCGGAGGCGAGCCTGTAGCCCAGGCACGCGCCAGCCCAGCCCATGCACCGGCCACGCGTCATCGCCGCACGCGCGAATGTGATCGATGATTTCTGAGTCCATGGTCGTAATGACCGCTGACTCTCGTCCGCCATCACCCAGCCACACCCCCAGCAGATACGGCGCCACCGGGAGAGACCGCGGCAGATACTCGACCGGCTTGGTGATCGGCACTTCCCATTGTCGCGCTCGCGCCTTGCCATTGGGTCGCTGCACCCCAGCCCGGCGTACCTCGTCGGTCGTGCGCAGCACCCAGGCGCCCGATTGCCGGCGTCGCTGCTGACGGCCTCGGACGAGCCACACATGCTCCCCGCACACGCGCGTCTCCGTCCGGTCGTCGAAGCGAACCCGATACACGGGCAGCACGCCGCGGTCATAGACCCCTACGATCGTCGTCGGCTGGCCGTCCGCGCCGAACACCTCATCCCCGACTGACAGATCACCCCATTGCCGGCGACCAGAGGGCGTGTCCAGCCACAGCGAAACCGGCTGCGCTTTCCCCGTCCCGTGGCCGCTCGAAATCGCGACCCGCACCGGCATCACCGACTGCCGGCCATCAAAGCCTCGCGCGTGAACCTGCCGCCCGATGTCCTCCAAGACCTCGGCCTGCCACTGATCCGGCCCCGCCTCGCCCTTGATCGGCCACGGATACATCGCCAGGGTGAACGCGAGCGGATCGTCGTAGTACCTCGCCACCTCGGCGTGGAGCTCGCGGTCGAAGTCTCGGTCCGTGGGCGTGGGAACGGTCATGGTGTCCGCCGCATAAACAGCACCGTCTCGAAATCAATCGGCGGCGAGCCCTTGGATTCAGCCAGCCGGCGGAAGAACGATTTCCTGGCCCGCTTCGTCACCCGCTCACCGTCCCACAGGTGCGGCACGCGCTCCTCGACCACGAGCATCGCATGGACTTCTTTGACCAGCTCGAAGCCGCAGGCCTCGCAGAGCTTCCGCCAGTCACCGGGAAAGTCCACGATCTGCTTGTCGCGGACGAAGGCTTTTACGACCCAAACGGCGAGGCCGCCGGGCTTGAGGATGGCGTGGGACTCGCGGACGATCTTCGCTGACTCAGTCCAGAAGGTCGGGTACTCTGTCTCGATTGCTGATTCAGGCGCATCCGCGAACGCGCCATTCGGCAGCCGCGCCAGTTGGCCCGCGCTCTTGCCGTAGCCAGCAGTTTCCTTAGTCGGCGAACCGCCTCCGCGCTGCCCGCGCCTGTTCGTGTTCCATGCGCCTGTCTGGTCGGTGTGATGGCCGCCGCTGATGTACGGCGGACTCGACACCACGGCCGCCACGTCGCCCGCCTTCATTGCACCGAGCTGGCCGGAGGAAGTGCCGTAACCTCCGGCACGCGCCTGAGAGTTCGGCCCACCGAAGCGGCTTCCGATGCGCGTCCGAGCCATATCAATGCCATTGCGCGCGTTCACGGTGTCAGCCTCGTACGGCGGGCTGCTCACGACCGCCTCCGCCAGCGCCGGCCCGATGCACGCCCGCAGCCGCCGGCTGTCGCCCTCCACCATCACCGGCTGCGGCCGCCCCATCGCCGCCCACGTCGCCGCGTGCGCCTTGTTGTTCGCCCGCGCCAGCGCCACAAACCGCGGCTCCAGCTCGCACCCGATGAAAAGGCAGCCTCGCGACGCCGCCTCGATTCCGGTCGTGCCGATTCCAGCAAACGGATCCACGACAAGATCGCCCCGCTTGAGCGCGTCCATAACGAACAGCTGGTCGAAGATCCGCACCAGCAGGCCGCGGCTCATTTTTGCTGGGTGACTGAAACTCTCAGCCGTGATCAGCCCGGCCCAGCCGTCGTCGTAGCAGCCGGCCCAGGTTTCAGCCTGACCCGCACAGCGAAAGTCCCGATCCCCGCTCCGCACCTTCGCCTCCCCGTAAGTCAGTGATGATAGCGAGGCGAAAGGCCCGCCAAGACCCCCGCTTTCGCCCCGCACGGATCGGATAACGGATCTTGCGTTAACCTCTGTCTTCGAGCGCGCGGAGCTGCTGCCCCACCTCCGCCAGGACCGCCTCCCGGTCCACCTCGCCCCAGTCCGCCCGGCCCGGCATCGCGGCCAGATACGCTCGCAGTATCTGACGTCGCCGGGCCGTGTCCATCCTGGGCCGGCGCTCGTGGCAGTGCCAGCCCCCGAGTCCGCGCACGTAGTCGCACTCGTCGGCCGTCGTCCATTGGAAGTAGCGGTCCATTGTTCACCCCTCCCGAAACCGCCTGCACACGCAGCCGGCCAGACACCCCCGCGCCCAGTGCTGGCTCTCCTGATGCCCGCACCGCGCGCACACCGGCGCCGCCGCCGACACCGGCTCAGGCACACGCTCGGGCACAGGTCGCGAGTCTGGTGCGCGCCGCGTCGGTGGAACTCGCCGCACCGCCGGGACAGGTCGAACCGCTTCCCCTAGCACCGCCCGCGCGCCACGCTCGAGGAGCGCCGTCACCGTCACACCCTCGCTCTCAGCCTGCGCCCGCAACCGCTCGAGCAACCCCGCGTCCAGCCGCACCTGATACGGCACCTTGGCCATGTCCATACGTATACACGCTCAGCAACGTCCATACAACCGGAAACCGTACACACACGGCTAGCCGTCGCCCTTGCTAGCTTCCTTGACGCTGCTAGCATCCGCCGGCAAGGCCCGCCCCTCGCGGGCCGCCTTCATCGCCGCCACACGCTGCCGCCCCGCGTCCAGAAGCGCCAGTAGTTCACCGCCCGCTTCGAGCGTGATCGTCTCGTCCAGCAGCTTGAAATGCCGCGCCAGCATGCCCAAAGCCTCAGCTTTGCCCTGATACCGCACCTTATGTAATTCCTCGGTGTGGCCGTCGCCACTGACGAGGTTCACGCGCACGACGTCATGGCCTGTGAGGGCGGCTCTGGCGTGAGGTGGCATCAAATGAATGGGCAAGAGCTTGCCGTCTGGGCCGTGGAGGGTAGCGGGGTCGAGATAGGCGAGCCGGGCGAGTTCTTGAATGGTGCGCTTGGCGCTTGCTTCGACTTCGGCCAGCATGGGGCCGGCGAGTTCCTGTAATGCTTGCCGCACCTTGGGCCGGTCGAGCACGAGGTACGCCGCACGCGCTTCGAGGCCGGCTGCACGCCCAGCCCGAGCCACGTGGGGATCGCGGGCGAAGTGCCTCACGAAAGCCTGATGCCGTGGAGACAGGCTGTCGAGCGTGGGTGTCGGCCACGGACGCTGTGTCTGGTAGGGCTTCCGCGGCTGCAACGCCAGCGGCTGCTTGCGGCGTGACGGCTTCGAGGGCTTGGGCTTGGGCTTCTTCATGCCGCCAGTATAAACCGGGCTGATTGATGACTACTTGACAAGTGCTGCCGACACCTGTATGATCTGACCCCAGGAGGACACCACGCCATGCGAATCCAGACCGAAGCAGACCGTTTCATCGCCGCCGCGAAACGGCTCCGGAAGAGCCGAGGCGGCCGACCGCTGGCCCGCCTCGAAGGCGACCGGATCGTGTTCGAGTACCCCGACGGCACGCGGACAATCGCGGGCGTCACCGTGACGGCTTCACAGGAGGGACACCGATGAACAGCAACGAATCGAACGGAAGCGGCATCGCGGTCAAGATCATCCCCAACGACAAGGGCAACCCGCCCGGCAAGCTGGCGGATGCGGAGTTGCACTTTACCCTCCGGCCCGTTGGCTGACCTGAAGCTGATCGGCTTCGGAATCTGGGAGCGGAGGATCAACGGCGGACGCAACGTGACCTTTCCCGCGCGGCAGTATTCGGTCAACGGCGAGCGGCGCTCGTTCGTGCTCCTCCGGCCAGTGACCGACACGGCGGCCCAGGACCGGATCCGTGATTTCATCCTCGCCGCGTATGCGACCGAGGAGACGGCAGCGCAAGTCGAGGCATAAGGGGGG
>Ga0209342_10001270_pt1 | contig 28466 bp, 25 predicted proteins | sample RifCSP16_2_FD_184023 | JGI IMG/M metagenome (GOLD analysis project Ga0209342, IMG submission 184023) | Soil microbial communities from Rifle, Colorado - Rifle CSP2_sed 16_2 (SPAdes) (version 2) | ecosystem: Environmental > Terrestrial > Deep subsurface > Rock core/Sediment | place: Rifle...
CCCCTTCACGAGCATCGGGAGCAATACCAGAGTATACAAATCAATAGTCGAGCACTGCGTCATCCTCTCAGGCGCGGAGCTCGCCTATGTGGACAGGCTGGAGGACAGCCTCATAGGCAGGAACGCCAAAGTTAAAAAATGCCAGGACAAGCACGAGGCTTTGAGGCTCATGATAGGCGACGATTCCGTGGTGGAGGTATAGGGAAATGTTCAAGGAAGGACCGATAGAGGGAGTCGAGATAAGAAAGCTCAAGAGGTTCGCCGACGAAAGAGGCTGGCTCATGGAGCTCTTTCGTACCGACGAGGTAGCGCCCTTATACCATCCGGCCATGACCTATGTCTCCCTTACCAGGCCGGGTATAGCAAGAGGGCCGCACGAGCACATCGACCAGGCTGATTATTTCTGTTTCTCGGGGCCGTCCGACTTCAAGGTCTATCTTTGGGACAACAGGGTGGAGTCTCCGACCTACAGGAACAAGGTCACGGTCGTTGCCGGCGCGTCAGACCCGATGGTGGTCATTGTGCCAAAGAAGGTCGTCCATGCCTACAAGAATGTCGGAGAGGACGAAGGGCTTGTCATTAACTGCCCGAACAGGCTCTTCAAGGGCGATGGGAAAAAAGAGCCGGTTGACGAGGTAAGGTACGAGAACGACCCGGCCTCACCGTACAGGCTCGATTGATGAAGGTACTGGTCACAGGCGCGAAGGGGCAGCTTGGGTCTGACCTGGTCCCGCTCCTTGAGGCGGCGGGTTTCACGCCCGTGCCGTTCGGCTCGGCCGAGCTGGACATAAGCATTGAAGCCGCCGTACTCGAAGCCGTAAAAAAAGTAAGGCCCGCCGTAGTAGTGAATGCGGCGGCCTACACAAAGGTAGACCTCGCGGAAAAGGAAAAAGAGCGGGCATACGCGGTCAACGCCAACGGGGCGGCGTTCCTCGCGAGAGCCGCGAAAGAAGTTGGCTGCCCGTTAGTGCATGTCTCGACCGATTTCGTCTTCGACGGCAGAAGCCCGGTGCCATACGCCGAAGAGGCTGAGGCAAACCCCTTGAGCGTCTACGGCGCTTCAAAGCTCGCCGGAGAACGGGCGGCAGCCGAGGCGCTAGAGGCGCTCGTAATAGTGCGTACCTCATGGCTGTACGGGACGACCGGGCATAATTTCGTCAAGACCATACTCAGGCTCGCTTCCGAGCGGGAGAATCTCAGGGTCGTCTACGACCAGACCGGGACTCCCACGAGGAGCGCGGACCTTGCTTCAACGCTTGTGGAGATCTGCAAGGCGATAGAGTCGGGCAAAAAGCCCTGGGGCACATACCATTATTCAAACGAGGGTGTGACGAGCTGGTACGACTTCGCGGTCGCCATATGCGAAGAGGCCGCCGCAATCGGCATGAGCCTCAAGTGCAATCACATAGAGCCCATACTTACGAGCGAGTACCCGGTCCCGGCGACGAGGCCCGCGTACTCGGTTTTAAACAAGGCAAAAATAAAAAAGACCTTCGATACGGTGATACCGCATTGGAGGCGTTCTCTTTCAACCATGCTACAGGAACTAAAGGGGAATTAAAATGCGCAAGGTCCTCATAACCGGAGGCGCCGGATTCATCGGCAGCAACTTCGTCCTTCATATGGCAAAGGCCGCGCCCGATTTAAAGCTTATTGTGCTCGATAAGCTCACCTATGCCGGGAACCTCGAAAATCTGAAGACCCTCAGTGAAGGGGAAAATTACAGGTTCGTGCGGGGCGACATAAACGACGCGCGCCTTGTCGATGGCCTCTTCACAGAAGAAGGCATAGATACTGTCGTGAATTTCGCGGCTGAAAGCCATGTAGACCGCTCGATACTCGGCCCCAGGGATTTCGTCGAGACGAATATCCTTGGCACTTTCATGCTGCTGGAAGCGGCAAGGAAACACTGGCTCGGCTCCGAAGGCGCGCCCAAAGGCAAGAGGTTCCTCCATGTCTCGACAGACGAGGTCTACGGCTCATTGGGGCCGACAGGACTTTTTACCGAAGAGACCGCCTACAGCCCGAACTCTCCGTATGCGGCAAGCAAGGCCTCATCAGACCATCTTGTCAGGGCCTACTGCCACACATACGGCCTTCCGGCTGTGACGACGAACTGCTCGAACAACTACGGCCCTTACCAGTTTCCGGAAAAGCTCATCCCGCTCATGGTCATAAACGCTTTGAAAGGCGCGCCTCTTCCGGTATACGGCGACGGGCAGAATGTCAGGGACTGGCTTTTTGTAGAGGACCACTGCAAAGCCATAGCCCTTGTCTTGAGGGAGGGAAGGACCGGCGAGACTTACAATGTCGGCGGCAGGAACGAAAAAAAGAACATCGATATAGTGAAGCTCATCTGCTCTCTCATTGATGAAAGGGCGCAAAAAGACAGCCGTCTCAGGCAGGAGTTTCCGTTCGAGGGCAGCCGGGCCTCTCTCATCCATTTCGTAAAGGACAGGCCGGGCCACGACAGGCGCTACGCCATAGACTGCGCGAAGATGGAACAGGAGCTTGGCTGGATGCCGGGCCACGAATTCGAAGAGGGCATAAGGAAAACGGTCGATTGGTACATAGACAACAGGCAGTGGTGGGAGCGCATAATCTCAGGCGAGTACACTGAATACTACAGCCTCCAGTACAGCGGAAGGCTCGCGGCAGAGAAGCGATAACAGTCCCGAAATAGAAAAAGAAGAGTTGAGGATAACGGCAGGATTCGTGGAGCACAAGTCAGTTGTCATAGAACCTAGGAAGGGATGGGTTCCGGTCGATTTCAGGGAGCTGTGGAAGTTCCGCGAGCTGCTTTATTTCCTGGCCTGGCGCGACATAAAGGTCAAGTACAAGCAGACGGCCCTCGGAGTCGTGTGGGCCGTGCTCCAGCCCGTGCTGGCCATGCTTATTTTTTCGCTCGTGTTCGGCCGCTTCGCGTCGATGCCCTCAGAAGGCGTTCCCTACCCCATCTTCGTCCTTACGGGCCTTCTCCTCTGGAACTACTTCGCCGCCGTTCTCAACCAGTCCACTACCAGTTTGGTCACCGGCGCTAACCTCGTCTCAAAGGTATACTTCCCGCGGCTCATAATCCCGGCAAGCTCCGCCATAGCCGCGCTCATAGATTTCCTCATTGGCTTCGCCGTCCTCCTTGCGATGATGCTCTGGTACGGCGTCGCGCTCGGCCCCGGAGTGTTGCTCGCGCCTGTCATCATCGGCGTAACGCTCCTGAACGCGGTCGGCTTCGGCATATGGTTTTCGGCCCTGAATGTCAGGTACAGGGATGTGCAGTACGCTGTCCCGTTCCTCATCCAGATATGGATGTTCGCGAGCCCGGTCATCTACCCGGCAAGCCTTCTGGGTGAGAAGTGGTCGTGGCTCATGCGCCTGAACCCCATGAGCGGCGTAATCGAAGCCATAAGGCCCGCCATGCTCGGCAACAGGCCCATCCCCTGGGACGGGCTTCTTATTTCGGCAGTACTCGGCTTTGTCATTTTTCTGGCCGGGGTCTTCTACTTCCGCAGGGTCGAAAGATATTTCGCGGATGTGATCTGAGCAGGTTCTGAACTCAGGATTGTAAAGGTCTTGAAGGGCGTTGTTTTTTCGATCATTGTGAATGAGTTATGGCGTTCACCGCGAAAATGGCACCTTCGGGCTCATCGAAAGTACGGCGAAAGCCTGGGCCGCGTCATGGGTCAATACAGGCGTGAGGATCGGGAAGAGGTAAGGATGAACGCCCCGGCGTCACTTGTGAACATTTGATGAAGAATGCGAATATTACGATAGTCACTCCTTCGTATAATCAGGGGAGGTTCATCGAGGAGACGATAAAGAGCGTCATCTCACAGGAGGGGAACTTTACCCTTGAATACATAATAATGGACGGCGGCTCGACTGACGAGACCGTCGAGGTAATAAAAAAGTACGAAAGGCTCCTTGAAAAAGGAGAGTACCTTGTAAAATGCCGGGGCGTGCGCCTCATCTGGAAGAGCGAGAAGGACAGGGGCCAGGCCCACGCGGTCAACAAGGGCTTTGAGCTCGCAACGGGAGAAGTGCTCGGCTGGGTCAATTCGGACGATACCTATATGCCGGGGGCAGTATCAAAGGCGCTGGAGTATTTCAAGAAGCACGAAGATGTGATGATGGTCTACGGGGAAGGGTGGTATGTCGACGAGCGCGGAAAAATAATCGAGAGATACAAGACCGAGCCGTTCGATTACCAGAGGCTCGCGGAGCACTGTTTCATTTGCCAGCCTTCGGCCTTTCTGAGGAGAAGAGTTCTTGATGAAGTGGGGTTTCTTGATGAAGAGCTTCATTTCTGCATGGATTATGAGTATTGGATAAGGATAGGAAAATCAGGCAAAGTGCAACATGTCCCGGAGTATTTCGCCAATTCCAGATTGCACGCCGACACCAAGACGCTCTCGAAAACCTCCGACGCTTACGGCGAGGCGATAAAAACAACAGCAAAGTATTTTGGGAAGGTATCGGATTCCTGGCTGTACGGCTACGCGAATCACGCCGCGTTAAACATGCTCGGCGATTCAAGCTTGAAAAGTGTTTTGCTGAAATCGATTACAAGGATCATTTTTACCGTTAAAAAAATGCAGGTCTGTTTCAACAGGTAAGGTACGTGAATCGGCCAAAAAGATGAGGATAGCTTTTGATTGCAGTCTTGTGCCAGGCCAGCAGGGCGGCGTTGGGCAGTATTCGTATCAACTGGCCCATGCGCTTTCAAGGATAGATAAAGAGAACAGTTATATCCTCTATCTGCTTACGCCGATGTACAGGGAGATCGCGGAAGAAAAATTGGGTCTTCCAGATGGCGGGAATTTCAGCATGCTTATGAAAAGGACGCCTGTTCCTTTTCAGCTCCTCAGGTATGCCGGAGCAAGGGAGTACATGCTCGGGAGTGTGAAAGCTGATGTATTTCACAGCAACAACTTCTGTGTTCCCCGTTTCCGTGACAGGCGGAAGAAGGTCATAGTTACCATTTATGACATCAGCGTAGCGACTCATCCTGAGTGCCACAAAAAGGCCAACATAGCCCACTGCCTGGCCGGTATCAGGGACGCGGTTAAATATGCAGACGCGATTATATCCATCTCCGAGCACACAAAGGATGATTTGATAAAGCACTTCGGCGCGCCTCCGGAGAAGATAACCGTGACGCGCCTTGCGGCAGGGCCGGGGTTTCGTAATATCATGGATACCAGCGTGCTTCAGAGAGTCAGGGCCAGATACGGCCTTCCGGCCAAATTTGTTTTATTTATAGGCTCCCTTGAGCCAAGAAAAAATATCAAGGGGTTGTTGAGAGCCTATTCGTGTTTGCCTGAAAAAATGCAAAAAGAATTTCCCATGGTGATAGCCGGGGGCAGGGGCTGGCTTAACAGCGATATACCGGGGCTTGTAAGCGAGCTGGGCATAAAAGACCGGGTGCATTTCGCCGGGTTTATAAATGACGAAGACCTCAGCGCGGTGTACTCAATGGCGTCGTTGTTTGTGTATCCGTCTCTTTACGAGGGTTTTGGTCTTCCTATCCTCGAGGCTATGGCCTGCGGGACGCCGGTGGTGACTTCAAAGACTTCGTCCATGCCGGAGGTGGCGGGCGACGCGGCGGCCCTCATTGACCCGTCTGATGCCGATGAACTGGCTTTTTCCATGAGGCAGCTGCTTGAAAGCGACGCAAAGCGCGCTGAGTTGGTAATTAAAGGATTTGAAAGAGCGAAGATGTTTTCCTGGGAAAAATGCGCCAGGGAAACTCTTGCCGTATACAGAAGGGTAGCAGGCTTAAATGCGTGAACTCGCGGTCTGCACGATAATCTCGAAAAACTATCTGCCCTACGCCAGGGTGCTGATTGATTCTTTTCTCCGGCACAACAAGGGAGAGGCCTTTGTCCTGCTCGTTGACAGGGTGGACGGCTGTTTCGACCCGTCAGCGGAAAATTTCACCCTCATTGAAATCGAGGATCTCGGCGAGCATATACCCGAGTTCAAGAGGTTCTGTTTCCAATATACGCTTCTTGAGCTGAATACAGCGGTAAAGCCGTACTTCATGGAATATCTGTTCAAGAAGTACGGACTTGAAAAGCTCGCGTATTTTGACCCCGACATTTTAATAACCGGCAACCTTAACGAGCTGTCCGGCCTTCTTGACAGTAACGATGTGGTGCTGACGCCGCACCTGACCGCTCCGATAGAAGACGACCTTAAGCCCGGCGACCTTGAGATACTTCAGACCGGTGCGTACAATCTTGGGTTTATCGGCCTGTCTGCCGGGCAGGTTTCTGAGAAACTGCTGTCGTGGTGGCAGAGGCGGCTTCACGACAACTGTATCGTGGCTTTCGAAAAAGGGCTTTTCGTAGACCAGAGGTGGATCGACCTTGTGCCGGGTTTTTTTGACAGCGTGCACATCTTGAGAGAACCCGGTTATAATGTCGCTTACTGGAATTACCATTGCAGGTCGGTAAGCAGCGAAGGAGATAAATTTTTCGTCAACGGGAAGCCTTCCTGTTTTTTCCATTTCAGCGGGTTCGACCCTGAAAACCCCGAGCCTGTATCGAAATACCAGAACAGGTACACTATTGATTCATTGCCGGGTATGAAGTCTCTTTTCAGCCTTTACAGCGGCCTTGTTCAGGAAAGGGGCTGGGCGTTTACCAAAAAATGGCCGTACGCTTTCGCGAAGTTCGATAACGGAGTCAGGATCCCGTCTTTTGCCAGAAGGCTTTATCTCGATATGGGGAAAAAGGGAGAGCAATTCGGAAACCCGTTTTCAGCGGGCCATGATGGAAGCTATTACAATTGGCTCAACAGTCCGGCAAGGAAAACCGAGCCGTCTATTTCAAGGCTCCTCTACTCCATTTATCTCGCCCGTATCGATATCAGGAAGGCTTTCCCTGACATATTCGGGAAGGATAACGGCTCATTTCTCGCGTGGGTGCTGAGTACGTGCCGAAAGGAGTACGGCCTGGACGAAGAGTTTCTCGCGGCCGCGGCTGAGGCCGGAAAAGGACTCAAGTTCAAAACCAATCTATATTCGAACATGTATCTCAGAGGTACCGCTGACTACGCGTACAAGACGCTGCTGCCGGTTTTTCAGAGGAACAGGACGGTATGGACTATACTCAAGAAGGTCAACGACAGTCTTCCGTCCTCGGCATCCATCAAGCCGCCATCCGATATGATACGCTCCGTTGATGTGAATGAACTTTCCGCTGGAACCTTTGGAAGCAATATCGCAGGTTATATAAGCGCGGAAAGCGGGACAGGGGAAGCCGCGCGGGCCAATATCAGGTCTGCGCAGTGCGCCGGGATACCGATCGCCCTCAATAATATCGAGAGCAATTCAAGGCAGGGCGACCGCACATATTCAGCCTTTACCAAAGAGAACCCGTATCCGATAAACCTGATACATGTAAACGCGGATCAAGTCACAAACTTTTTTAGAAAAAATGGGGCGGATTACTTCAGGAATAAATATAATATAGGCTTCTGGTATTGGGAACTTTCAGTATTTCCGGAGGAGTGGCTGGACAGGTTCGCGTTATTTAATGAGATATGGGTCGCGAGCAGCTTCTGCCAGGAGGCGGTCTCCAGAGTCTCTCCGATTCCTGTCATAAAGATACCGCCATCCGTCGTGATTGATGATACAAAAAAGATTAACAGAAAGCGCTTCGGGCTGAAAGACGGCGAGTTTTTGTTCCTTTTCATTTTCGATTTTTTGAGTTTCCCTGAAAGAAAAAACCCTTTGGCCTTGATAGAGTCCTTTAAAAAGGCTTTCAGGCCCGGCGAAAATGCGCGGCTTGTCATCAAGAGCACAAACTCTGAAAAAAATCCGTCCCTGCGCCAGCAGCTGATTGATTCGGCAAAAGGTCTGAATGTCAGTTTTATAGACGAATACCTTGATAAGGATGATGTTCATTCTCTCATGGCGGAGTGCGATTGCTATGTCTCGCTGCACAGGTCCGAAGGTTTCGGATTGACTATCGCCGAGGCCATGTATCTGCGAAAGCCGGTAATAGCAACCGCGTATTCAAGCAATATGGATTTTATGAACGTGAACAACAGTTTCCCGGTTAAATACCGTCTTGTAGAGATTGAAAAAGATATAGGACCATACAAAAAAGGCAATTTATGGGCAGAGCCTGACGTTACGCATGCGGCTGAATTGATGCGGTTTGTTTATGATAACAAAGAGTCATCTGCTGAATGTGGAAGAAATGCTTCTTCTGATATAAAAAAGAATCTCAGCCCCGCTGTTTGCGGCGGCCTGATTTTAGATAGGTTTAAAAGGATCACACAAAAAGCTGAATTTAGTTCTTAAAGCTATCACGAAGGGGGAACCATGAAAATACTCATTACAGGAGGGGCCGGGTTCATAGGCTCGAATGTCGCCGACGCCTACATACAGGCCGGGCATGAGGTGGTCGTCGTTGACAACCTCTGTTCCGGAAAGCTGGAGAACCTGAACCCGAAGGCCAAATTTTATCTCACGGATGTGCGTTCCGCTGAGATTAAAAAAATATTTGAGATAGAAAAGCCGGACCTCGTCAACCACCACGCGGCGCAGATGTCCGTGCCAGCGTCGGTCGAAGACCCGGGGTATGACGCGGATGTCAATGTGAAAGGTTTCATAAATGTCCTTGAGGCCGCGAGAAGGAACAACACAAAAAAGGTGATATTCATATCATCCGGCGGGGCCGTTTACGGCAACGCCACCGAGTACCCGACCACGGAAGCGTACCAGCCCGAGCCTGCCTCGCCTTACGCCATAACGAAGTTCGTATCGGAAAAGTACCTGGCCTTCTACAAGGACATATACGGCCTCGACTATACGGTATTGAGGTACGCGAACATATACGGCCCCAGGCAGATACCTCACGGAGAGGCTGGCGTTGTCGCCATATTCATGGACAGGCTCATCTCAGGCAAGGGCTGCACCGTCTACCGCTTCCCTGAAGAGCCCAAGGGCATGACCAGGGATTATGTCTTTGTCGGAGATGTCGCCAGGGCCAACCTCATCGCGATAGACAAGGGCAGCGGACAGGCGTTCAATATCGGCACAGAGATCGCCACCCACACTCTCGACCTCTACACCGCCATACATGACGCGGTGAAGAACAGGGTTGACCTGCCCGAGGGGCTCGAGAAGCCGACTATAGGTGACGCGAGGCCGGGCGACCTGAAGAGGAGCTGCCTCAATTACGGCAAGGCCAAGAAAGAGCTCGGATGGGAGCCGAAAGCCAGTTTGAGAGAAGGTCTCGGGCTCACGCTCCAGTGGAGGCTTGGGTCTCAGTTGCTGAAGGCTTAAAATAAAAATCGCTATTTTTCCTGACCTTAAGCGTCAGGGCGTAAATAAAAATGCTCACATATTCACATATATGCTGCGCTTTTTATTGCCACCCTTTCTTGACTTTAGAAAAAATATCTAATTTTTAGGCAGCCAAACTAACTTAAAAAGGGATAAGGCTGAAAATGAAAAAAAAGGCTCTCATCACGGGAATAACAGGGCAGGACGGTTCGTATCTTTCGGAACTGCTTCTTGAAAAGGGCTATGAAGTCTACGGAATGGTCAGACGGGCCAGCGTGGAGAGGTTCGACAGAATAGCGCACATACAGGACAGGGTCAACCTCGTACAGGGCGATCTTACCGACCAGTCCTCGCTCGATGAGGCCGTAAAGACGATACAGCCCGACGAGGTCTACAACCTCGCGGCGCAGTCCTTCGTGCCTACTTCATGGAACCAGCCGACCTTGACCGGCGAAGTCACGGGCATCGGCACGACGAGGCTCCTGGAGTCGGTCAGGAAGATAAAGCCTGACGCGAGGTTCTATCAGGCGTCTTCCAGCGAGATGTTCGGCAAGGTGCGCGAAGTCCCGCAGACCGAGATGACGCCCTTTCATCCGCGCAGCCCCTACGGCGTCGCCAAGGTCTACGGCCACTTCATAACGGTCAACTACAGGGAGAGCTACAACATCTTTGCCTGCTCCGGGATTCTCTTTAACCACGAGTCCCCGAGAAGGGGCCTTGAGTTCGTCACAAGAAAGATTACCTCTCATGTGGCGAAAATAAAGCTCGGGCTGGCAAACGAGCTTCGGCTCGGCAACTGCGATGCCAAGAGGGACTGGGGCTTTGCCGGAGATTATGTCGAGGCCATGTGGCTGATGCTCCAGCAGAGCGAGCCCGACGACTTCGTCGTCGCCATGGGCGAGACTCACAGCGTACAGGAGTTCGTGGAGCTTGCCTTCGGGCATGCCGGGCTCGACTGGAAAAAATATGTAGTCATCGACCCGAAGTTCATGCGCCCGGCCGAGGTCGACCTTCTCGTGGGCAGTCCCGAGAAGGCGAAAACGAAACTCGGGTGGAAGCCGAAGGTATCTTTCCCGGAGCTGGTGAAAATGATGGTCGACGCTGATTTGAAAGGGTTTCAATGCGCAAGGTCCTGATAACGGGCATAGCCGGGTTCGCGGGGTCGCATCTGGCCGAAAGGCTCCTTAGCCGCTATGAGGTCTGGGGCCTTCACATCGACGCCAATCTTTCAAACCTCGCGGGCATGAAGGGGTTGAACCTCCTCGAGTGCGATATGACCGACCACGGCAAGCTCCGCTCTGTGGTGGAAAAGCTCAAGCCCCACAGCGTCTATCATCTGGCGGGCCAGTCCATGCCGTCGTTCTCCTTCACCCATCCCGGCGAGACGCTCAAGACAAATATCTTCTCGACCCTCAACCTTTTCGAGGCCATAGCCGAATGCTCACCTGAAACCGTGATATTGAACATCGGCTCGGCTGACGAGTACGGCGATGTTAAAGAGGGCGGCCTGCCTGTGAATGAGAGCGCGGAGCTGAGGCCCCTAAACCCTTATGCGGTAAGCAAAGTGACGCAGGATTTGCTGGCGTTCCAGTACTGGAAGAGCAAAGGGCTCAAGGCGGTGAGGGCGCGCCCCTTCAACCACATAGGCCCGCGCCAGTCGCCAAGTTTCGTAACGGCCGAGTTCGCCAAGAGAATAGCGGATATAGAAGCGGGCACGGTAGCTGAAAAGACCCTGATGGTCGGCAATATTGAAGCCGCGAAGGACTTCCTCGATGTAAGGGATGTCGTTGCGGCCTATGAGCTGCTTGTTGAAAAGGGCAAGCCTGGAGAAGTCTACAATATCTGCTCCGGCAGGGCGTACCTGATAAAGGACATAGCTGAAAAGCTCATATCCCTTTCAACTGAAAAGATCGAGATAGTGCGGGACCCTTCCAAAAAAAGGCCCACCGACACTCTGGCCATTTATGGCGACAACTCAAAAATGAGGGCGCTCGGGTGGGAGCCAAGGCACGGCCTCGATGAGACCTTGAGGGACCTTCTTGATTACTGGAGGGAAAGAGCAGGGAGCAGGACTTGAGGATAGGCGTAAACGCCCTGTACCTTCTTCCGGGTAAGGTCGGCGGCAGCGAGATATATGTCAGGAACCTTGTCAAATGGCTGCCCAGGGCTGGCAAGGGAGATGAGTTCATCATTTATGTGAACAGGGAATCAGCGGGCGTATTCGAGGAGATTCCCGGCGCGGTAAAAGTGGTCAGGTGCAATGTGAGCGCATCCAACAGGCCAGCGCGGATTTTATATGAGCAGACCGTGTTGCCGTTTCTTGCGGCCAGGCACCGCCTCGACGCCCTGCTTTCAGCCGGGATGACCGGGCCTTTTGTTTCGACAGTACCGTCGTTCACCATGATATACGACCTACAGCATGTGAACCAGCCGCAGAACTTCGGGAAGCTCTACCTGATGTTTTTGAAGTCGATAATCTACATGAGCGCGAAGAGGGCCGACGCGGTCCTGACCCTTTCCGAAAAATCAAAGAGGGACATACTTAAACACTACCACCTCGGCCCTGAAAGGGTCGTCGTGACTTACCTCGCCTCTGACAGAACTGTTTTCAGCGGCAGGGGAATCGAGGAGGTCAAGGCCATAAGAAAGAAGTACGGCCTTCCTGCCTCGTTCGCTCTGTACATAGCATCTTCCTTGCCCCACAAGAATTATGAAAGGCTGCTTCAGGCGTTCAAGATAGTAAAGGCGAGCCATAAGGAATTGAAGCTCGTCCTCATAGGCGCGCGTGATTACGGACACGATATTATAAAAAAGAAGATTGAAGAGCTTGGACTTGTTGGTGAGGTCGTCTTTCTCGGCTGGCTGCCTTTCGAGGACATCCCGGTCATATATTCAGCAGCCGACCTCTTTGTCTTCCCGTCGCTTCACGAGGGCTTCGGCATACCGGTCCTTGAGGCCATGGCCTCAGGCGTTCCTGTCGTATGTTCTAATATCGAGCCGCTGGACGAGGTCGCAGGGAATGCGGCGCGCCTCGTAGACCCTTTGAGCGCCGAGAGTATCGCGAAAGGCATGTCTGATGTCCTCGACAGCAGGCAATTGCGCGGCAGGCTGGTTAAAGACGGCTTTGAGCGCGCGGCATCGTTCAGTTGGGAGAAGACGGCTAAAGATACATTGAAGGCCATATCCGCCCGAATTGGCAAAGGGGCCAGGCATTGAAAAAGTGGCCGCGCATAACGGTTATCACGCCCTCGTACAACCAGGGCATTTTCATAAAAGAGACGATCGACAGCGTCCTCAGCCAGGGTTATCCTGACCTCGAATACCTTGTGATTGACGGCGGCTCGACTGACGATACTATTGATATTTTGAAAAGCTACGAGGGGCGGCTCAAATGGGTATCTGAAAAGGACAAAGGCCAGTCCGACGCGATCAACAAGGGGATAAGGCGCGCTACAGGCGAGATAATCGCCTACCTCAACTCTGACGACCTCTATGAAAAAGGCGCCCTTGAAAAGGCTGCCCGATACTTTACCTCGCACCCTGAAAGCATTTGGATGACCGGCCAATGCAGGATAATCGACATTGGCGGGGCCGAGGTTCGAGCTGCAATTACGGCCTACAAAAATTTTTTACTCAGCCGATACAGTTATAATATACTCCTTGTGACCAACTTCGTCTCTCAGCCGGCCACATTCATTAGGAGGCAAGCCTTCAGCGAGTTCGGTCTTTTTGACGAATCCCAGCACAGGGTAATGGACTACGATTTCTGGCTGAGGCTCGGGCACAAGCACCCGCCGGGCATCGTAGACGACTATCTGGCAAGCTTCAGGGTCCACCCCGGCTCAAAGACCTCCAGCTCTTTCAAGTATACTTTCAAGGAAGAGCTGGAGGTGGCAAGAAGGCATACCAGCTCCAGAGTCATAAACGGGCTCCATTACATGAGTTATCTGGGCATATGCGCGGCGTATACGGCTCTCAACGCGGCAGCAAGGCTCAAGCGCACTTAGCAAACCGCGGGAAAGGGACCTCCCGCCAATTCAGAAAGGAATCCCCATGTCGAGCAATAAGCGCTCCAGTAAGAGCACGGCCACACGCAAGGCAGTTGTAGCGGCCACTCCAGCTCCTGTAAAAAGAAGGATGGCAGTCCCGGCACCGCTCAAGAAAAAGAGGAGCAACGGCAAGCTCTATGCAGCCATACTCGCCGGAGGCATAGGGAGCAGGTTCTGGCCGCTGAGCCGGGAGACCACGCCAAAGCAGCTGTTGAAAGTCGTGGGCGATGAAAGCCTGTTAAAATCCACTATAAAAAGGCTCAACCCGCTCATCCCGGCTGACAGGGTCATCATTGTGACTAACGCGAGGCAGGCCGAGATTATACGCCTGCATCTTTCATATGAAGACGCCAAGGCGCTCTCGCCGGGATATGTCATAGAGCCTACGGGAAAGAATACCGCCGCGGCCATTGCGCTCGCGGCCTTTGACCTTTACAGGAAAGACCCGGACGCGGTAATGGCCGTGCTTCCGGCAGACCATGTGATAGAGGACGGACGCCCGTTCAGGACAGCTCTCAAGGCCGCGCTTCAGGCCGCGCGCGATGGCCACCTCGTGACCTTCGGCATAGTGCCTGACCGCCCGGAGACAGGCTACGGATACATCAAAGCGTCCGCGAGGGCGTTCAGGAAGATAGACACCTTCGGCGTCAGGACTGTGGAGAAGTTCGTTGAAAAGCCCGACATAAAGAGAGCCAGGCAGTACTTGAAGCTGGGCGGCTATTACTGGAACTCGGGCATATTCATCTGGAAGGCTTCCCGCATCCTCGAAGAGATAAAAAACTATCTGCCCGAGACCTTTGACAGTCTCGAGAAGTGTATAGAACCTGAAAGTCTGGCGGCCGCGTACAAGGGCCTGAGGGATATTTCCATCGACCACGGTATACTGGAGAAGGCTCGTGATGTGGTCGTGATACCGGCAAACTTCCCCTGGTCTGACATGGGCTCATGGAGCTCTTTCGGCGAGATATTGAAACCGGACAACGACGGCAATATAGTGAGGGGCCGCGTCGTGGACATCGGCTCGAAGAATTCCGTCATTTTCGGCTCTGACAGGGCAGTGGCTACCATAGGCCTGAAGGACATGATAATAGTCGACACCCCGGATGCCACGCTTGTCTGCCCGAAAGAGCGCGCCCAGGAAGTCAAAGAGGTAGTGAACATCCTCAAGAAAAAAGGCTTCATCGAGCACCAGGAACACAGGACAGTGCAGAGGCCCTGGGGCACCTATACCGTGCTGGAGAACGGCGAGGGCTACAAGATAAAGAAAATAAGGGTCGAGCCCGGAAAGAGGCTTTCGCTCCAGATGCACCACCACAGGAGCGAGCATTGGGTAGTCATCTCAGGTGTTGCCAGGGTGCAGCGGGGTGAAGAAATCGTGGACATAGCCTTGAACCAGTCTACCTATATACCCAGGGGCGTCCGTCACAGGCTCGAGAACGCGGGAACTACGGCGCTTGAGATAATCGAGGTGCAAAACGGCGAGTATGTCGAAGAAGAGGACATAGTGCGCTTCGAAGATGATTTTCAGAGGAAGTAGGTTTTTGTGGAGAGCTCTTCCATAGGCATAGACATAGTGTCCATCGCGAGGATGGGGCAGGCTTCAAAAAAGGAGCTTTTCCTCAAAAGGGTCTTTACCGGCCCGGAGCTTGCTTACGCCAAAAGCAGGCAAAGGCCTGAAAAGCACCTGGCAGGCCGTTTCGCGGCTAAAGAGGCTGTCGTGAAGGCATTGTCCCGCGGCATACTATCGGGCCTGAGCCTTAAGGAGATAGAAGTGGTGAACGGCGCGGACGGCCGTCCCTCGGTAAGGCTCGGCCCGGGTGCGGCTGAGGCCGTGGCCGGACGGCCCGTGCACCTGAGCATTTCCTATACGAGGGAGTATGCTTTCGCGTTCATCATGATAAGCGCCGCGGCTGAAGCGTTCGGCAGGGAAGGATTTAAATAGCTGGTTGCCTTAAAGCGTTTGCTCGGCTTGCGGCGGGACTGCTATTTCATGCCTGCCAGTTTTTTCAGCCTTTTTGTTTCTTTTTTCCACCGGTGCCTTACGACAGCGTTCCTTACTATGTAATATGATGCCACGGTCGTCACTGTCGAAATCACAATATTGCCTGCCATAAAGACGATGGAAGCCTCTCCCGCGCCGGTAAGAAAGCCGTTTTCCTTCACTTTCGCGTATATCGTGGAGTAGTCGTTGCCTGTTAGCAGGGACCCTGTAAGAAGGCTCGCGGTCCAGAAAAAGGGCGAGGTCAAGGGGTTCATTATGAAGCTCCCGAGCACGGACGCGGCCTTGTTCGCCTTCAGGACAAAGGCAAACGCAAGTGAAAGGATGATGCCGAGGCCGAATGTAGGCAGGACGCCCATGGCAACGCCAATTGCCGCGCCTCTGGCGATGCGCTCAGGCGGGTCGTCTATCCTGAGTATCCTCAGATAGGTGAGCCGGGCCTTCCTCTTAAACCGTACAAAAGGGTGCTTCTTGTCAACGCCGTTCCTGGTCTTGCCGTTGCTGTTCTGATTTTCCATTTTAGGGCTCCGCGCCCTGGGCCTTTCGAGAACTGTAATTCCACTTTATAGGATAGCACAGCGCGCTTTCTCAAGTCAATTTGCCGCTCCGCGCAAATTCTGTCAGAGATCATGTTTTTATGAAAATTTTCTGATATCCTTTGTTTTGTGAAAAGGTTCATTCCCGCGCTCATACTACTGATACTTCTGCCGTATTTGGGTCCGCTCGCGGCCGTAGGCGGCTGCCCTCATCATGGCCGGGGGTGCACGCACGGCAGTTCCTGCCCCACGGCCCAGAGGCAGGCGGTTCAGGAAGCTGCCATATGCCATACCGGCGTCCAGGCTGAACCGCAGGAAAAAGCGAAGACATACAGGTGCTCCATCTCCTCGTGCCACGGGGAGGAGTCACAGAGCCTTACAGATATGCCACTTATCGTCAGCATGGCGGCTTCGATGAGCGTGCGGGTATCAGCGCCTCTTTTCCAGCAAGAGCTTCAGATGAACGAAGACCTGTCACCTCAAGATATCCTGGAACCCCCGGAAAGCCTCTCCTACTCCTGATTGAAAATAAAATACGATTCCATGGAGAATGCGATGAGAAGGCTTTTCGCTGCGACGCTGTTCTTTACCCTTATTCTACTCTCCGGCAGGGACGCCTACGCCTTGGGCGAGTGCGGACTTTCGTGCTGCATTGCCGGAGCGACGACTTCAGGCGTGACGCTGGCCGAGAACTTCGGCGTATCTTTAGTCTATGAGTACGCCTTTATGGAGACCATAAAAAACGGCACAGATAAAGTGACCCCGGACGAGGCAATAGCCGCGAATCAGGTCATGGGCCAAAGCTACAGCGTGCCAACCGAGATGAAGATGCAGAAGCTCTCGCTCGTGGGCGTGCTGCCGGTGAACGAGAGGCTGCAGCTGCTGGCGTCTGTCCCTTACATAATCAATGACATGGACATGAGGTCAAGGAGCGCCATGGGCATGACAATGGACATGAGCATGGCACAGATAAGCGGTCTTGGCGATGTAACCCTCATGGGTCTGTATACCCTTTATGCCGACGCGCCGGTAAGGCCCGGCCACAGGCTCACGGTCGGCCTCGGCGTGAAGGCCCCTACGGGCAAGACCGACGAGCGCAAATCTAACGGCAGTCTCGTTCATGCGATGATGCAGCCCGGCTCCGGCTCGTGGGACCCGCTTTTTCTGGTAAACTATACGCGGGGCTTGTACCCCCTGGTGCTTCAGGCGAACCTCTTCTACCAGCTTACTACGGAGGGGTTCAACGGCTACGAGTTCGGCGACAAGTTCGCGATTGATCTGGCCGCGAAATATCAGGCAACCCAATATGTGAACCTTGGCGTTGAGGTCAACGCCGTCCACGCTGAACAAGACAAGGACCATGATGGCAAGTACTCGAACCCTGTCCGCTCCATGATAGACAACCCGGATTTCACCGGGCTTGATTCAGTATTCGTCTCGCCGGTCGTCCAGGTGAAGATACCGAATTCCGGCGGGAGCGCGGAGTTCAAGTACCAGGTCCCGGTCTATCAGGATGTTAACGGCTTTCAGCAGGTAATCGACTGGAGGGCTCTTGCGACTGTTGTCTGGGTGTTTTAAGTTTCTCATATTCCTGTTCCTCCTTGCCGCCGCACCTTTGGCGGCAGGGCAGGAACACGCTTTGCAGCCTTTTTCCGTCCAGCCTGTAAAAGAGAAGGGCCGGGCCGCCGGGTTCACCCTCATGGACATGGAGGGTAAAAAAAGGACACTCGAAGAGTTCAGGGGCAAGGTGCTCCTTGTGCACTTCTGGGCGAGCTGGTGCGATCCATGCAAAAAGGAGTTCCCGGCCTTGTCTAATCTTGCGTCCGAGTTCGGGCCAAAGGGGCTTGTCGTCCTTGGGGTCGCCGAGGACAGCCGCGAACGGGTCGAAGCCTTTCTCAAGGAGAACAGGGCGGGCTTTCCGATACTGTTCGACCAGTACGGCTCTGTAATGAGGGACTACCGGGTAAGCCTTATTCCAGTTTCCGTCATAGTGGGAAAGGATGGCTTCATCGAGGGTACGCTTCTGGGCCCGAGGGATTACGAAAGCGCCGCCGCCCGGGAATATTTTGAAAAAATATTGAAGTGAGCGCGCGAGGGAGGTGTGGCGTAACTACTTGAAAAGACGAGGATAACCAGGGCATTCTTTTTTTAGGCTTTAAATAGGTTAAAAAAGACCTAAATAGTCCAATATTTCCCTTGCGCTCTTTTTTTTCATGTGTATAATGTAATTCGTGAGTTGTACTCAGGTACGGACGAACATAAAAAAATAAAACAACATACATTCAGGAGGTGCTTCAATGCAGCAGGCTAATGTGGCAGGTGGCGAGTTCAAGGACGACGCGGTAAACAAGGTTACTTTCATAAAGACGGAGCAGCTTGTCCAGGATACTTATTATTTCAAGCCCGGCCAGGTCCTCGACTACCACAGGCATCCGAACGGCGACCAGATATTTTTCGTGCACGAAGGCGAGGGCACCTATTTTCTGGATAACGGTTCCGAGGCCTCGACCGAGCTCAAGCCCGGAGTCGTCGTGCTCGCGCCCAAGGGCGTCTGGCATAAGATAATCGCCAAGAGCAAACTTGTCGTCTCTCAGGCGACCGGCGGGCAGCCGGCGGGGTTTGAAAAGAGGGCCTGATAAAAATTGTTCTTTTTCCTGATCTCTTCGTTAGGGTGTAAATAAAAATGCTCACATATTCACATATATGCTCCGCTTTTTATTTCCACCCTGCCTCGACCTCAGAAAAAATAACTAATTTTTAGACGCACTCACAATTAGGGCAGGGGCTTTGGCCCCTGCCCTTTTTTTATTTTAAGACCGTGTTCCGTGCCCGTGAAAGACGATAATACTCCCTCTCCCCTTGTGGGAGAGGGAGTATTATAATTTTTCGTCTTGTCTTTAAACCAGACACGGTTTACCCGGCGTAGCGAAGCATAAGGTTGGGGGGAGGGCGAGCAGGCGGGGCGGTAGGGATGCCCCCGAAGGGGGCGGGGAAGGTAAGCGGGCCTGCTCGGAGGCAGGAGGCGGACAGGGAGAGCCGGGTAAACAGAAAGAGCGCGGCAGCGCGCAAAAAACCTTAAACGAAAAGCTCATTCATCTGATCCCCCTCTTTCCTGAAGAGGGGTTAGGGGAGATTAACTCAAGACTAATAATCCCCCTCAATCCCCCTTTAGGAAAGGGGGAAGTTAAAAACTGAGTTTTTTCGTTTCACTCTCAACAATAAAATGCGCGCTCCATCCAATTCCTCCCCTTTACATCACCCCCCAAAGAGGTCTATAATTCCAATCCTATGTCCAACCCATATTCCATATTCGATAAAGCAGAAAAAAAGAGGGCTCTTTCCAAATTCCTCGAAGCGATACCCCTGTACCTCGAGGCCATGCGCCTTTCAGGCGTTGACAAGGAGCTGAAGGCGGCCTGTTATTTTTCCCTCGGCGATACCTACAGAATGGTCGGGGATTTCACGAAGTCCGGGAGTTGCTACAAGGCCGCTCATAAGCTTGTCCTTGCCGCCGGTGACGAGACAAGGGCGCTGGACGCGCGTGTCGGCCTAGCCTTGAGCCTGCGTGCCACCGGCGAGCTTAAAGAGGCTTTGAGCATCTTTAACGAAAGCCTGAAGGCTTACAAAAAGGTCGAAGATAAGGCAGGCGTTGCCTTTACCCTCTGGTCGAGAGCGGGCGCGTTGAGGCTCAAGGGAGATTTAAAGCCTGCCATAGAAGGTTTCAAGGAAGCAAAGACCATGTTCTCCCGCATGAGGGACCGTGGGGGCGTCGGCTATTGCCTTACTGGCCTGGGCGGCGCTTCGCGCGTCATGGGCAGATACAAGGACTCGAGCAAGTATTATACTCAGGCCAACAGCCTTTTCCGTGAGTTGAAGGACACCTTCGGCGTAGCCTATTCATACTGCGGCATCGCGAACTCGATGAGGATGATGGGGGACTTCAAAGGCTCCCTGAAGTTCTTCAAAAAGGCCAAAGACAATTACAAAAAGATAGGCGACAAGGTCAGCTACGCCTATACGCTCTGGGGCGAGGGCACGGCTCTCCAGATTCTCGGTAGAAATGCAGAGGCATTGAAGGACTTTCAGGAGTCCGCGGGCCTTTTCAAAGAGACAAGGGACAGGCGGGGGCTCATATACTGCGAGCTCTCAGCCGGTGAGCTTGATTTCAAACAGGACAGGAAAAAAGGCGTCCGTGCATTCAGCTCGGCATTGAAGAAGGCCGAAAAACTCGGGCTTGGCGTTGAAAGCCGCTACGCGAGAGAACTTCTTTTGGCCGCTCAAAAATCCCCTGAGTCGATACCTTTAAACCTGGCCTGATACCCCCGGCTAAAAATGGTGTGATCTTTTCATATGGAACTTACGCAGGCGATTGTACTCGCCCTCATACAGGGCATAACCGAATTCCTTCCCATATCATCCACAGCCCACCTCATACTCGTGCCGTTTGTAACCGACTGGCCTGACCAGGGGCTCGCCTTTGACGTTGCATTGAATACCGCCACATGGCTTGCGGTGGTGATATACTTCAGAAGAGACATTGCCGATATAAGCATGGGCTTTTTCAAGAGCCTTGCCGAAAGAAGGCTTGAGGGGAACCATAACGGGGCCCTTGCATGGATGACTCTTGCCGCTACCATTCCTGTCGGTATCGCCGGACTCCTGGCCCATGACCTGGTCGCAGGGCCATTGCGCTCGCTGGAGATAATCGGCTGGTCTTCGATAGTATGGGGTTTAGTGCTCTGGGCCGCTGACAGGAGGCCCGGAAACAAGGATATAGGCCGCATAGGGTGGAAGGAAGCGATATTTGTCGGCCTGGCACAGGCGATAGCGCTTATCCCCGGTACCTCCCGTTCCGGCATCACGATGACAGCCGGACTTTTCGCGGGCCTTTCAAGGACAGCCGCGGCCCGTTTTTCCTTTCTCCTCGCTATTGTTGTCGGCGCTCTGGCTGGCGGCAAGGAGGGGCTCGATATGATACAGGCTGGTGAAGCCACTCAATGGACTGCGGTCCTCACAGGCGGCGCGGTAGCGTTTGTGTCGGCTTATCTTGCGATACATTATTTTCTTAAGCTCATTTCGAGGTCGTCGATGGCCTCATTCGTCGTATACAGGGTCATACTCGGAGTTGTGCTGCTCGCGTTCGCGTACAAACTTTTCTGAGGAGGACACATGAAAAGGTTCCTGCCTGTTCTTGCGCTTTCCACGCTGCTCGCCTTCCCTGCTTTGTCTTTTGCCTCTGAAAATGAAAGAACGCTTACCGTGCGGGCGTCCGCTGAGCAAGAGGTTGCCCCGGATATCGCGATAATCACAGTCGCTGTCGAGACAATGGCCCTGAGCGCGAAAGAGTCGGTTTCTGAGAACGCGGCCGCCTCGGAAAATGTTATAAAGGCCGTTCGCACGGCCTTGGGGCCAGACGGCCGCGTTGACACCTCTTTTTTTTCCGTCTTCCCGGTCTATGATTACGATAAAAGCAGGCGCGAGGTATTAAGAGGCTTCAGGACCGTCAACCAGATAAAGGTCACAACAGGGAAGACTTCCTCAACAGGCGAGATACTCGATAATGCCATACAGGCCGGGACAAACAGGGTCGTTGATGTAAAGTTCGATATAAAGGAAACAACAACAGCGTGTGACGCGCTGATAAGGACGGCGGCTGAAAGAGCCGCTTCCCAGGCAAAGGCGGCATCAAATGCCTTTAGCGCAGAGCTTGACGGCGTGAAATCGATTGTGCCTTCATGCGGAAAAGAAACTCAAGGGCCTGTGCGCCTTTACGCCGCAGACGCCGTGATGAAGGCCCCTGGAACGCCCATCGAGCCGGGCATGGTTAGGTTGAGGGCTGATGTAGAGGCTGTGTACTTTTTGGGCGAAAGGTAAAAATTGCTATTTTTCCCGATCTCTTTGTCAGGGCGGAAGTAAAAATGCTCACATATTCACATCATATATGCTCCGCTTTTTACTTCCACCCTTCCTCGACCTCGAAAAAAATATCTAATTTTTAGAGGCACCCTGAAGTAAAATAGACCTGCTCTTCACAAATTCAGTTCTTTTCAAAACTACTCCACAATCCCTACCACAATATCCATTACATTTGTACCTGTCGGGCCTGTGATGAAAAGTCCGTCTATTCTTTTGAAAAAATTATAGGAATCGTTTCGGGCGAGGTACTTCGCGGGTTCCAGCCCCAGGGCCTCAGCCCTGCTGAGAGTATCCGGCATTGCGTATGCTCCGGCGGCCTCTGTCGGGCCGTCAGTGCCGTCTGTGCCCGCTGAAAGCGTATAGATGCCCGGCGCGCTTTTTAACGCTGCCGCAAGCGCGAGGCTGAACTCCTGGTTCCTTCCGCCGAGGCCTTTTCCAGTTACTTTCAGCGTCGTCTCCCCGCCCATGAGCACGCAGGCAGGAGGCTTTACCGGGTTTCCAGAGTTTTTTATCTCTTTGAGGACGGACGCGAAAAAACCAGCAGCCTCTCTTGTATTGCCTGTCATGGACGAAGATAAAATGGCAGGCTTCAGACCAAAGTCCCCGGCTCTCTTGCCAGCCGCTTGCAGGGCCGAGAGGTTGTCGGCGATTATGATGTTCGCCGTATTTTCGAAGAGCGGATCGTTCGGCTTTGGCGTCTCTGGCAACGCTTCCTTTGAGCCACGGCGCAAAATATCCATTACCTTTTCAGGCATCTCGCCTGCAAGTTTGAAAGCTTTTATTATCCTGAGGGCGTCCGCGTAGGTCGAAGGGTCAGGTGCTGTGGGGCCTGAGGCGATGGATGAAAGGCTGCCTCCGACAACATCGGATACGATCAGAGTCAGTACTGTCGCAGGGTGCGCGGCCTCGGCCAGAAGGCCGCCCTTTATCAGCGAAAGGTGTTTTCTGACCGTGTTAATCTCGTCTATCGAAGCCCCTGAATTTATGAGGAGTGCTGATGCCTTCTGCTTGTCTTTGAGGCTCAAGCCAAAAGCCGGGGCTGGCAGAAGAGCTGAGGCACCGCCGGTAAGGAGCACGATTAAAAGATCATCCGCGCCTGCCTGAGCGGCTATTTTCAGTATCTCGCCTGCGCCTTTGAGCCCGCTTCCGTCAGGAAGCGGGTGGCCCGCCTCAATTGCCCTTATTTTTTTAAGCGGCTTTGAGTGGCCGTACTTTGTGACTACAAGCCCGTCTGTTATCCTGTTGCCGAGAAGCTCTTCCACGGCCTTTGCCATGGGGCAGACGGCCTTGCCGCCGCCAACAACGAATATGCGTTTGAATCTGTTGAGGTCGATTGATTTATGGTCGGTCTTGAGGAGAAGGCGTTTTCCGGCAGGGGCAAGACGGAGCTTTTTCTGGACTGCGTTATAAGGGGAGGCGGCATTTATAGCCGCGTCGAATATTTCTTTTAATGCCTTTTTTTTATCTGGATCTGTCATTGTATTGGTTCGTTATGGGCATACGCCTGTCCTTGCCGAGCGCCCTTGGCGTTATCTTTATTCCCGGAGGGGCCTGCCTCCTCTTGTACTCGCTCAGGTCGACCATGCGGGCGACCCTTTTTACCAGCTCCCGTTTGAAGCCCAACGCGATTATCTCGTCTATTGATTTGTCGTCCTCGACATAGGCCTTCAGGACCTTATCAAGTATATCATAAGGCGGCAGCGTGTCCTGGTCAGTCTGGTTGGGTCGAAGCTCGGCTGTGGGTGCCTTTGTGAATATGCGCTCCGGGATCAGGGTCTTTTTGGCCCGGCTGTTTACTTGCCCGGATACGGCGTACACGAGAGTCTTAGGCAAGTCTTTTATCACGGCAAAGCCGCCAGCCATGTCGCCGTAGAGGGTAGCGTAGCCGACGCTCATCTCGCTCTTGTTGCCTGTCGTCAGGACGAGCCAGCCGAACTTGTTGCTGAGGGCCATGAGGATGTTCCCTCTTATCCTCGCCTGCATGTTCTCTTCCGCTTCGTTTGGCTTCGTGCCCTTGAACGGCCCCTTCATCATTTTGAGGTACTGCGTGAAGGTATCTTCTATGGGAATGGTCAGAAGCTTTATGCCGAGATTTTTCGCGAGGGCTTCGGCATCGATGACGCTCTCCTTAGATGTATAGCGCGAAGGCATGGCAACGCAGGTTATGTTTTCGCTCCCGAGCGCAAGGGCCGCTATGGACGCCACAAGCGCGGAATCTATGCCGCCGCTGAGGCCCACCGCGACATGAGTGAAGCCGTTTTTTTTCACATAGTCCCTTGTGCCGAGTATGAGCGCCTGAAGCACCTCTTCGGTCTCTTCAAGAGCGATTGTCTTTCTTTTCGGCAGGGCGGGCATTTTTTTCTTTTTTCTGATGGCCCCGAGGTCAATGACCTTTACCGAGTCAGCCGGGACTGTCCTCTTTTGCTCACGCCTTCTCGGGTCATGCAAACGGGCCATGTATATGGGGTCGATGTCGATGTCAGTTACGATAAGGTCTTCTTCAAAGGCTTTGCCCCTGGCAAGGATGTTGCCTTTCTCGTCTATGACAAGCCCTCTGCCGTCAAAGACCAGCTCGTCCTGGCCGCCCACGGTGTTGTTGTAGGCGATGATGACTTCGTTGTCTCTGGCCCTTGTGATGAGCATCTCTTCGCGTAGCGCCGCCTTGCCCATGTGATAGGGAGAGGCGTTTATGTTGACGATGACTTCCGCGCCCGCGAGCGACTGGAGCCTTGCGGGCCCTTCCGGGTACCAGATGTCCTCGCAAATCTCGAGGCCTATGTTCACGCCGTTCAGGATGAAGTTCAGCGGCCTGTCGCCTGCCTGAAAATACCTCTGCTCGTCAAATACGCCGTAGTTCGGCAGGTACATCTTGTGATAGACGCCAGCGACGCGGCCTTTGTGGACTATCGCGGCGGCGTTGTATATGTCAACGCCTCTGTCCACGAAACCGATTATGGCGGTTATGCCGTTTATCTTTTTAGCGAGAGCTTTGAGGGCCTTAAGGTTGTCTTCTATGAACCCCGGCTTTAAAAGCAGGTCTTCAGGAGGGTAGCCGGTTATGGTCAGTTCCGGAAAAAGGACGAGCTGGGCCCCGGCCTTTTTAGCTTTTTCAGCCCAGGCCAAAACCTTCTTCGCATTCCCGGTAATATCACCGACAACGGGGTTCATCTGCGCCATCGCGATCCTTAACTTCCGCATGGGTAGAAGATTATCAGAAGGGGGAAGAGGAGTAAAGGGGAGAGAGAATAATTTTTGGTGTCTGGACGTGTGGCAAGAAGCAATCTTGTTTATGCTCTCTACAAAATACCATGTAACACGGCTGTCGCCGCTCTTTGTAACAGGGCTCCACTCGCTTATCTCCTCCCCCATCCGCGAATCTCGCCCCTGAGGTCGCTTCGCTCCCAGCGCCTCGGCGAGATTCGCCCTTCCTCCCCTCGCGAGTTCCGCCCTGTTACGGGGTATGTGTTAGAGACAATACAAAAACAATCAATGACCCAGAAAATAAAAAAGGCGAGGGGCTTTGCCCCTCGCCTTGATAGAAACCAGGTTGATTCTCTTACAGCCCCTTGAACGCCTTGTCAGCCGCTTCCAGGGTTTTCGCTATGTCGTCTTTTGTGTGGGCAAGCCCCATGAAGACCGCCTCGAACTGGGACGGGGCCAGGTATATGCCTGATTTGAGCATCCTGCTGAAGTACTTGCCGAACCTCGCGGTATTCGCGCCGCTGGCGTCTTTCCAGTTCGTTACAGGCTTCTCAGAGAAAAAGACCGTGAACATCGAACCAGCGACAGCCGTATGCACCGGCACGCCCCTTCTCCTGGCTATCTCACCGAGCCCGTCAGCGAGCGTGTTCGTGCTCTTGAAGAGCTTCTCGTATGTGCCTTTCTTCTGGAGGTTCTTGAGCGTTTCTATTCCGGCTGTCATGGCAAGCGGGTTGCCGGAGAGCGTTCCCGCCTGATAGACCGGGCCTGAGGGAGAAAGCATCTCCATTATCTTTTTCTTTCCGCCGAACGCGCCGACCGGAAGGCCGCCGCCTATTATCTTGCCGAGGCAGGTTATGTCAGGGTCGATTTTGAAAACCTTCTGCGCCCCGCCGTAGCAGAGCCTGAAGCCGCTCATGACCTCGTCCATTATAAGGAGCGCGCCGTACTTCGCGCACATGTCCTTCAAACCCTTCAGAAAGCCGTCCTTTGGGATGACCACGCCCATGTTGCCGGGCACGCCCTCAACGATGACGCAGGCTATGCCTTCCTTGGCTTTCTCGAAGATGGCCTTTACCGAGTCGAGGTCGTTGTATGAGGCGTTATATGTATGCTTGGCGAGGTCGGCGACGACTCCCGGGCTGTCCGGTACGCCGAGGGTAGCGGCCCCGGAGCCAGCCTTCACGAGCAGGCTATCGGAGTGGCCGTGGTAGCAGCCCTCGAACTTTATTATGCCGTCCCTTTTCGTATAGGCGCGCGCAAGCCTCAGGGCGCTCATCGTGGCTTCGGTGCCTGAGCTTACGAACCTGACCATATCCATCGTGGGGAAGGCCTTGACCGTCTCTTCCGCCAGTATCACTTCAAGCTCTGTTGGCGCGCCGTAGCTCGTGCCCCTGTCGACCGCCTTTTTGATTGCGGCGGATACGCCGGGGTGGCAGTGGCCGAGTATCATCGGCCCCCATGAGCCTATATAATCTATGTACTCGTTGCCGTCAACATCGTATATCTTTGAGCCCTTTGCTTTTTTTATGAAGACAGGCCCGCCGCCAACGGCTTTGAAGGCCCTCACCGGGCTGTTCACGCCGCCTGGGATTAGCCTGGCTGCCTTTTTAAGGATCTGAGCGGATTTCCTTGTACCCATCTTCATGCTCCTTTTTTCACTTATTTTCTAATGATAACAAGCGTATATCCTAACCGAAGCACGCAGTTCAGTCAATGGACTTTTTGGGTAGGATTGTGCCGGAATCTTAACATTTCTGTCATAATCCTGTAACATGGGTTTCCTATCATCTCCTCAATACAAAAACCAATAAGGAGAAGGGCAGGATGAAAAGGAATCTGTACGCGGTTTTAGCGTTGACGGCAGTTGGTGTTCTCGCAAGCGGGCCTGCTTACGCCGAGTTCATGTTCGGCGAAGAGACAAAGGGCGTTACCATTACGAGCAATGAAAGCGATCTTAATATAAGGGTAAGGCTCCAGCCGAGGTTCGACTTCGGGGACCTGGTCTCGAACGGCACCTCTTACGAATCACAGGGCGATCTGTACCTCCGGAGGGCCCGTGTCGAGCTGGGCGGCCATCTCCTGACGAAGACAATTCAGTACAACCTGACATTGAGCGCGGACAAATGGGAGAAGATAGGCAATGCAAACGAGGTCGGCCTGCTTTACGCATATGTGAAATGGCTTGCCGACGACGCATTCGTCTTTACGCTCGGCAAGGAAAAGCTCCCGTACTCGAGGGTGTCCCTCACTTCCTCTTCCAAACAGCTTATTATAGAAAGGCCGGTGTCGACAGAGGCGGCGAAAAAGGTCTTCGGAGAAACCGACGCTTACTACCAGCCCAAGTTCTCGGTTGGCGGCAGGTTGGCTGAGGGAATGTTCGGCTACGAGGTCGCTGTGGCGGACGGCTGGCAGAACGGCGAGACCGTCTCCGGCGGAAATGATGTGCTCACAGCCAGCCCCCTTATTGTTGCAAGGGTCGAGCTTTCGCCCCCGGGCTGGGCCGAGAAGGGAAAATCTGATGCGCACCTTGGCAAGGGCCAGCACCTGACATTAGGCGCGAATGTCGCCAACCAGTCGGGTATCAAGTACCAGACAGGCGGTTTTGAAGAGGACAGGACCCTCTGGGGCGTAGACCTCTCGGGCCACTACAAGGGCTTTACCGCACAGTTCGAGTATAATGAATGGGAGATAGATTCAACCGGCCCGGGCATTGCCACAAAGAAACCCAAAGGCTGGTACGCACAGGCAGGCTACTTCATAGAAGGGCCCAACATCGAGCCTGTGGCACGGTACGAGGTCTATGACCAGGACTCAGAAGCCGCGAACAAGGAAGAGAAGGTAACGACATTGGGCGTCAACTGGTACGGCAAGGGCCACAGCTTCAAGGTGGGCGCGAACTGGCTGCACCACGAGTTCGAAGCCAGCGCCTCAGGCAAGCTGACCAACGACGACTCAAAAGACATTTATCAGCTTCAGGCGCAGCTCTATTTTTAGAAGGCAGGCCGCTCAAAAAGTCCATCTGCGGCGTTGTCAGCGTCTTTCGTAATTGCGGCGTACAAGCAGAGTACGCCTCATTACTCGCTCCTCGACGCCTTGCATATGGAGCTTTTTGAGCAGCCTGAATAAGAATGGAATTATTGAATTGTACCTTCGTACCTTAACAGACCTGTAACACGACTGTAACCTTCGTCTGTTAAAGTCATGCAAAATGAATAAAGAAAACGGAGAAAAACCCATGAGAAGACTCATGATACTTGTTTCAGCTTTCATGCTGTGCTTTGCCTCGGCAAAGGCGGCCTCGGCCGAGCTTTTAAACGGCGCTGGCGCGACATTCCCCGCGCCCCTGTACTCCAAATGGTCTTATGAGTACGCAAAACAGACCAAGATGAAGCTTAATTACCAGTCTATCGGCAGCGGCGGCGGAATAAAGCAGATAATGGCAGGCACGGTAGACTTCGGCGCGTCCG
>Ga0209342_10001271_pt1 | contig 28450 bp, 18 predicted proteins | sample RifCSP16_2_FD_184023 | JGI IMG/M metagenome (GOLD analysis project Ga0209342, IMG submission 184023) | Soil microbial communities from Rifle, Colorado - Rifle CSP2_sed 16_2 (SPAdes) (version 2) | ecosystem: Environmental > Terrestrial > Deep subsurface > Rock core/Sediment | place: Rifle...
GTCGCCGTGATGACGTACGCCCCCTCCGCGGCATACGCGTGCGTCCAGTCGCCGGCGAAGGAGCCTCCGTAGTTCCTCTGCTCGATCGGGCTCCCGTCCCCCCAATCCACGGTCACCGGGTCGCAGCTCATGAGGTCGACCCACACCCGGATCTTCAGGGTCGCCCCCACGGGGATGGGCGTGCTGCTGTCGGCGAACGTGAACGAGCCGCCCGAGGTGTATCCCTGCACGTTCAGGGACACCGCCGCCGCGGGCGGGGGCAGGGAGACGAGGAAGGCAAGCGCCAACGCCGCGATCAGTCCGTGCCGGAGGCGGAACATCCTACGCCCCTCCCCCTGGACCCGCGGGGGCCTCGGAGGTCCGGACGTATGCGGTGCGACCGCGCTTGAGGAGGGTGCCGTTCATTCCGAGCAACCACATCACCTGGTATCCGGGCGCCGGCACCCGCCCGCTCGCAAGTCCGTGGACGTACAGGACCTGGGCCAGTTCGCCCTCCGGCACCATCGCCGCCAAAGGGGAAGGAACGAGGAGGTCGGCATCCCCAACGCGCACTGTCACCCAACGGCCGCGCACGACCGCGCCCTTCTCCGGCACGCCGCGAGCCTCTCGCACAGATCCCGCCGACATCGCGGCGGACGCGGGCATGCGGAACGAGAAGGAGACTCCACCCGCGATGAGGGCAACGACGGACGTCCCGATGACCACGGGGATGAACGACTCCGGAGGGAACGCCGTCCCAGAAAGGCCCATGAACAGGAGGAACAGCGGCATGATCCCGAAGAGCGAGCCGAGCACGCGTGGGACCGCGACGACGGGCGAGCTCTTCACCTGCTCGAAGTGCGAACGCTCCTCTTCGGTCAAACCGCGGTCCCAAACGGTGCTGCCGACGTCGACCTGGGCTTCGGCCTCAGGAACCGGAGGACTCGCCGCAAGGGGATGTGGCGGCATCGTCTCCTGAGGAACCGCCAAGGAAGGAAGCGTCTTCCCGCACCGAGCACAAAACGCGTATTCGGGAGCGCTGATGGTCCCGCAATACGGACAGAACCGGGAGGGGGCGCTCGTCGGGATTGCAAGGGACGGGGCGCTCACCGTGGTCCGACGGAATAGTTTCGACGATAACCTTTTCTCTCAGATTCTCAGCGTGCGGAGTTTCGTTCAAATCTCTCGGAGGAACGCGACGTGGATCCGGAGGTCGCCGCTGAGCTCCGGGTGGAAGCACGCGCCCCACAGGTGGCCCTGCCGCGCGAGGACGATCGCACCGCCGTCCAATCGGGCGAGCGTCGCGCACCGCCCCCACGTTCGCGTGATCGCGGGTGCGCGGATGAACACGCCCCGGAACGGCCCATCGAAGCCGTCCACCGCCAACTCTGTCTCGAACGACTCCCGCTGTCGCCCGAACGCGTTCCGGTCGACCGCCATGTCCATGAGCGCGAGGAGCTTCGTCCGCGTGTTCCGCACTTGGTCGTCCCCTTCCTTCGCGAGGAGGATGCATCCCGCACACGTCCCGAGGACGGGCATGCCCTCGTCCGCGCGGCGGACGATGTCGTCGTGGAGCCCCGTCCGCACGAGGAGCTTGGAGATCGTGGTGCTCTCCCCTCCCGGGATCGTGAGGGCGTGGCACGCCGCCAGATCCTCACGTCGGCGGACCGGGACGGCGTCGCCTCCGAAGCCGCCAAGGCGCATCGCCGCGCGGACGGCCTCGACGTGCTCGGACACGTCCCCCTGCACGCCGATCACGCCCACGCGCATGGGACTGACGATGAGGGCCGACGCCTTGAGGTTGTTGTCGCGTCAGAAGTCCGGTCGACGCACAGACTTCCCCAGGATGTCCTTCAGCCAGTCCGGGTTCTCGTCGAGGCGACGCGCCGTGCCCTTGAGCACGACCGGGTCCCCGACGTCCGGCTGGAGATGAGGACGGCGAACGTAGTCGAACGGTTGCTCCGGGAGGACGACCTCCCCGCGCGGAGACAGCTCCGCGGCCTCGGGTTTCCGCACGTCGAGCGGGACGACCGCGAACCGTTCCTCGAGGAACCACGGTCGGTGCGGATCGGAGCCGACGAGACCCACGGTGACGGGGTCCTCGGGGCGGAGGTCCGTGTTCTTCTCGAGCGCCAGACCGTTCACGCCGACCTCGTTCGCGCCCAGCTCCTCCGAACGCCCCCCGAACGGCGCGACGTACCAGTGGCGGATCGTCTCGAACGGAAACGGAAGGTCGTCCGGTACCGCGGCTTTGGGTGGAGGTCGCATCGGGCGCGCTGCGCGGAACATCCGGCTGCGACGTACTTCAATTGTGCGCGACGGTTCTTCGATTTGATTATGACAAAAGACAAGGTTCTTCTAGGGTCGGCGTTCTGTCGCGCTCGGTACGAGATGGCGGTCGGGTTCGTCCTCATCGGCACCGAGCCGACGAAGGAGCGGCAGGTGTACGATATGCTCCTGCGCATCGAGGAGATCGTCGAGCTCTATCCGCTGTTCGGGGACTACGACCTGATCGCGAAGGTCGAGGCGGGCGACTACAACACGATCGGGGAAGTCGTCGTCGCGAAGATCCGGAGCATCGAGGGCGTGCGGACGACGAAGACGCTCACGAAGATGGCCCTGTGATGTCACCCGCACGGTGGATACGTTCTTAAATACGGAGGGTCTAATTCTTGAGACTCGAGCGGCCGGGATCGTTCTCATGAAGGAAATCGCGTTCCGCGTCGGCGGTGCCGCCGGGGATGGCGTCGCGTCGACGGCGGAGACGTTCGCCCGACTCTGCGTGCGCGGCGGCCTGTGGGTGCACACGTACTCAAGCTACCAGTCCGTGATCCGCGGCGGCCACGTCTGGACACAGGTCCGCGCCGGGACGGAGCCCGTGCTGTCGCAGGGCGAGGAGCCCGACGTGCTCATCATCCTGAACCAGGAGACCGCGGACATCCACGTGCCCCTCGTCCGCGACGGCGGCGCGATCGTGTACGACGAGCAGCTGAGCAAGCTCGACGGGCTCCGCGCGCGTCCTACCGTCCGATTGGTGAAGCTCTCGATGCTCGCGACCGCGCGACAGCTCGGCGAGCCGATGATGAAGAACGTCGTGGCGCTCGGCGCCGCGCTTGCGCTCCTCGACATCCCGTTCGACCCCATGGAGAAGGCGATCCGCGAGGTGTTCGGGCACAAGAAGCCCGAGATCGTCGAGATGAACCTGAAGGCGGGCCACACGGGGTACGACGCCATCGCGAACGATGGCGGCTCCTTGGGCCGCGACCTCCCCTACGGCCAAGGCCCCGGACGGATGATGATGACGGGGAACGAGGCGATGGCCCTCGGCGCCCTTGCGGGCGGTTGCCGCTTCTACTCCGCGTACCCGATGACCCCGGCGTCCGCGATCCTCCACTGGATGGCGACGAACGGGCCGAAGCACGGGATCGTCGTGAAGCAGGCGGAGGACGAGCTGGCGGTGGTGAACATGGCGATCGGCGCGGCCTACGCGGGCGCGCGCGCGATGTGCGCGACGTCCGGTGGCGGATTCTCCCTCATGGTCGAGGCCTTAGGGCAAGCCGGGATGACGGAGACGCCCCTCGTGGCGGTCCTCGTCCAGCGCACGGGCCCCTCGACGGGGCTCCCGACGAAGACGGAACAGGGCGACCTGAACCTCGCGCTGGGCGCGGGGCAGGGCGACTGGCCGCGCGCGATCCTGGCGCCGCGGAGCGCGGCGGAGTGCTTCGAATCGATCGTGAAGGCGCTGAACCTCGCGGACGTGTACCAGACGCCGATCCTCGTCCTTTCAGACCTCTATCTCGGGGAGGGGAACCGTACCTTGGCCCGGGACGAGCTTGACTTCAACGTCCCGATACTTCGGGGGTTCCTTGCGGACGAAAACGGGGACGGGAAGGGGTTCAAGCGGTACAAGTTCACAGAGTCCGGGATCTCGCCGCGCGCGTTCCCCGGGATGAAGGGGTACCAGTTCACCGCCGCCACGGATGAGCACATGGAGAACGGATTCCTGATCAGCGACGTCCTGGCCGGCGTGCCCCCGTGGATCGAGGAACGGCGGAAGATGATGGAGAAGCGGATGCGGAAGCTCGAGGGCCTCCGGTCCGAGATGTCCCTGCCCGAGCTCTGGGGTCCGCCGGACGCGGACCTCACGATCGTCTCGTGGGGCTCCACGTCGCCGACGGTGCGCGAGGCGATCGGGCGGCTGGCGGCGGAGGGCCACAGGGTGAACAGCCTCGAGTTCTCGCACCTGTTCCCCCTCCGGATCGCGGAGACGCAGGAGATCCTCGAGGAGCGTAAGACGACCATCATGGTGGAGGCGAACTACACGGGGCAGTTCGCGCGTCTCCTCCGCGCCGAGACGGGGTACGCGGTCGACCACATGCTCACGAAGTACGACGGGGAGCCGTTCGAGCCGCGCGAGATCGTGGCGAGGGCGGTCCAGGTGATCGAACATGGCGCTTGAGCTCCAGCAGTACAAGTCCGAGACGAAGCCGGACTGGTGTCCGGGCTGCGGGGACTTCGCGGTGCTGTCCGCCCTCACGCGAGCGCTGCAGGTCCTCCAACTGCCGCCGTGGAATGTGCTCCTCGTGAGCGGGATCGGGTGCTCCTCGAACATCACCGGCTTCCTCTCCACGTACGGATACCACGGCCTCCACGGCCGCGCGGTCCCCGTGGCGACGGGCGCGAAGCTCGCGAACCCCGAGCTCACGGTCATCGTCGCGGGCGGCGACGGGGACGGGTACGGCATCGGCGTCGGCCACTTCGTCCACGCGATGCGCAGGAACCTCGACCTCACGTACGTCGTGATGAACAACGAGATCTACGGGCTCACGACGGGGCAGGCGAGCCCGACGAGCGAGAAGGAGCACCGGACGAAGAGCACGCCGGAAGGCGTCATCGAGAACCCCATCAACCCGATCGCGCTCGCGATCGCCTCCGGGGCGACGTTCGTCGCGCGCGGCTTCTCCGGGGACGTGAAGACCCTCACGGACGTCGTGGTCCGCGCGATCAAGCACAAGGGCTTCGCCCTCGTGGACGTCATGAGCCCGTGCGTGACCTACAACAAGGTGAACACCTACGACTGGTTCAAGAAGCGCGTGTACGTGGTCGACAAGGAGGGGCACAACCCGCGGGACATCCACGCCGCGTGGGCGAAGGCGATCGAGTGGCCGAACCTCGACGGAACGCGCGAGCGGGTCCCGACCGGCGTGATCTACGAGGCGGAGTATCCGACGTACGAGCAGCTCGACCCGACCCTGTCGCGCCACGAGCCGCCGGCGAAGCAGAGGAAGCTCGGCGTCGAGAACCCGGACGAGGTCCTCCATGAATTCTACTGATCAGTGACGTCGCGCGATCGTCGGGGACCGGACGTCCTCTCTCTCGGACAGGCCGTCTCGCAAGCGGACGATCCGCTCGCGCTGCGTCTCGACGTCCTGCAGAATCGCCGCCAGGTCGACGCCCATGCGCTCGGGCAGGTACGGCCTGAGGTAGGCGATGCCGCTCGCGAGCAGGGCCACGGATCCGCGGTAGTTCTCGTTCATGTAGTGGTGAAATCCGCCGGCGAGATGGATGAGGCCCTTGAAGAAGTCCCGCAGCTCGCCCCGTTCCTTCCGCCAGATCTCCTCCCAGACGTCGTGAGCCTCGAAGAAGTAGCGGCGGTTGAACAGGTCGATGCCCTCGTCGAGGAGCGTTTCCGCGTCCATCAAGTCCTCCGTCAAAGAAGCCAGACGCGAGCGATGTTCTTCGGCTCGAACACGCCCTTGTCCGTGATGAACGCGGTCACGAATTGCGCGGGCGTGAGGTCGAAGTACACCTCACCCCCGACGTCCGTCGTGGGTTCGGGAGGCGCGAAGGTCTGCGCCGTCCGCAACGAGTCGATCTTCAGAGTCTCGCACGCACTGTAGAAGGGCTTGCCCGCCGCCTCGGCCGCAAGCGCAAGGTCGTGCGTCCCGACCTTGTTCACGAGGGTGCCGTCCAGGAGGACGGTGTCCGCCCCCGTCAGCACGACGTCGCATCGGCGGACGAGGCTCGTGCCGAGGTCGTCCGCGACGAGTTTCGCGGGGATCCCCCCAGCCGTGAGTTCGGCGACGCTGCGTCGTCCCTCGCGCCCGGGTTTGGACTCGAGGACGAAGACCTGCGCCAACCGGCGGCGGGACTGGAGGGATTTCAGGATCGCGGTCACGGCGAGGCTTCGGCTGAGAGTGACGACCGTCGGCTTTCCGGGGATCGCCTCGAGCGCGTTCCGCGCGATCCTCTCGTGGGCCCCCGAGAGCTCCCGGCGAATCTCCCGCAACGCCGCCAAGGGGTTGGCACTCCCCGCGACGAGCCGGGCGCACAGATGGGCGACGTTCCGGACGGAGGCCATGTTCGGCTGGGCCGCGGCGAGCTTCCCCGCCAGTTCCTCGAGAGCCTTCGCGGAGGGGTCCACGGGCAATAGCACCTCGAATACCTCGAGCGCACGGACGGTCAGCTCGGACGCGCCGGACTCGAGGTCCGACGCAATCGCTGCCACGCGCGCTTCAACGTCCGAGGGTAGCATGTTCGAGCCTCTGGTGGTAGTGGAGGAGACCGTGCACGCTGTTCCGGATCCGACGCCGGAGGAAGTCCGGGGAGTAGAACGCGGGCTCCTTGCAGTGCCGCGCGTACAGCTCCTCGACGATCTCGGGCTCGCCCCGCTTCTCCTTCTGCCGCGCCTTCACGAGGGACGCCCACGTCGCGTAGTTCTGGATCTGCGCTTCGATCGCCTTCCGCGGCTCCTCGTGCGGGCCGAAGTGGGAGAACAGGAGGGCGCGGGGCTCGTCCGCCAACATCCTCGTGAACGACTCGAGGTTCCGCACGAGGTCGAAGGAGGGTGCGGGCGTGACCGGCATCAGGATGTTGTCGCTCGGGAACCACAGGCCCGCCTCGTCGCCCGTGTAGATGCACTGGTTCCGCGAATCCGAGATCGTGAGTTCGTGCGGCGCGTGACCCGTGGAGTGATGGAACGTGAGGACGCGGGAGCCCACGTCGAGCGTGTCGCCGTCCTTCACCGCCACGACGCGGTCGGGGGGGCACGGGCGCATCGTGCCGAATTCCTCCGCCATGTCCTGCAACGCATCGGCCGCGCTTGCGAGGAGCCGGGTAGGATCGAGGAGGTGCTTGTGCCCGCGCTCGTGGACGTACACGGTCGCGTTGGGCATCGCCTCCATCAGGAAACCAGCGCCGCCCGCGTGGTCGAGGTGCACGTGGCTCACGATGACGGCGTCGACCTCCGCGGGAGCCCGACCGAATTCCTCGAGCGCCGCCAGAATCGCGCGGACGTCGTTCGACGTGCCGGTCTCGACGAGGGCGACCTTCTCGTCGTCGATGAGGTAGACGGACCCGAACTCGCGCTCGCCGAACATGTGGACGTCGGTGTACCACGTGTCCGAGTCGAACGGGAGGCGCCCGAAGGACATCGGGCCGCCGAAGAGGGAGGCGGCGTATAGCCTTTCGCGCCCTCCATGCTTATACCGTGCGTTTCGCTTCGCCCCTCGCGCGGGGGTAGCCAAGCCCGGCCAACGGCGCGAGGTTTAGGACCTCGTCCCGCAGGGGTCCCCAGGTTCGAATCCTGGCCCCCGCACCTCCCGCATGGGAACCTTCGGGGAGTCCAACGCGAACCTTATCAAGTAGACCCTGAATCTAGCCCTTCATGAAGTTCCCGAAGCTCGGGCCCGGCGCGATCATCGTCCTCGTCATCATCGTGGTCTCCATCCTCGTTTTCCTGGTATGGGTTGCCGCAGCGTACAACGGGCTCGTCGCAAGACAAGTGGCAGCCGACACGCAGTGGGCGCAGGTCGAGAATCAGTATCAGCGGAAAATCGAACTCATCCCTGATCTCGTGAACCTGACGGATCAATACGCGGAGTTCGAGGTCTTGGCGCTCCGGAACATCACGGAGCTGCGGACGCAATGGCTTGCCGCAAGGACGATTCCGGAACAGGTGAACCTTTCGAACCTACTCAACCTTGTCTTGGCGGATTTCGTGTCGATCTACGAGTCCTACCCGGATTTCCACTTCCCCGTCCAGGTTCGGGGACTTTTCGACGAAATCACAGGGACGGAGAACCGGATCGCGGTCGAGCGCGCGAGGTTCAACGAGGCCGTCCGTGTGTACGAGACGTCTCGGCGTTCGTTCCCGGACAACATCGTTGCGGGATGGTTCGGATTCCCGCCATATGAGTACTACAATCCCATCCCATGAGGTCATTATGGGCAGCCGGGTCCACTTGTCCGTCGTCCTCGCGCTGATCGCGATGTGCGCGCTCCCCGGAGCGGGCGCGCAAGAGGTTCCGGAAATCTCTCTGTACGTGAACGACCTGGCTTCCCCCGGCGTCCTCTTGGAGGATGAGGAGGATGCCCTCACGTGGTTGTGCTTGGAAATCGATACGAATACGACGGTCGAGGTCGCGATTGTGACGGTGAACACGACGCAACCGCTCGGCATCGATCTGTACGCGGTCGAGACCTTCGAGCAGAATGCGATCGGGAAGGTGGGGAAGGACAACGGACTGCTGATTCTCGTGTCTGTGGACGAGCGCCAGTGGCGGATCGAGGTCGGATACGGTCTTGAGGGCGTCCTCAACGACGCGAAAGTCGGACGGCTCGGAGACGAGTTCCTAGGTCCCCCGCTGGCGTCGGAGGACTACTTCGGCGGCCTCCGGGACGTCACGGATGCGATTTACACAGAACTTCGGAACAACTATGATCCGGGCGGGGGCACGGGCCAAACCCCGGACCTTTGGTACCTGGACTGGAGATTCATCGCGATCGGAATCGGGATTACGGTCGGACTCGGCATCATCACTCGCGGAAGGATTTTTCTCTTCATCCCGATCGTCTTCCGACGCGCCGGCTTTGGCGGCGGACGCTCGGGCGGCGGCGGGGCGAAGCGGCGGTTCTAGGAGCGGGAAACCCATTATCGCGACGAAGGGAACGAGCCGCGAGACTCCCAGTGGGGCCCGGCTGAAGGAGACGACGTGGGAGGGATAGAGATGGCGAGGATGAGGGCGGCGCGCATCGGACCCCCTCCGCTCGACATCGGCGCGGTGGCCTGGGAGGCTCGAACACGCGAAAGAAGCATGGGCCCCCGACGGAGGGGTGGAGGCCCATGACGGGTCCGGGCTAGGAGGTCACCATCTTGAGAGGGTACCATCCCTCCTTGCGAAGGGCGAGGTCGCCGAGCAGGAATCCGAGGGCCGTGAGCCCGATGCCGCCAAAGATGAGTAGGTGCGGCAACGCATAGATCGACTCGAGGTCCGCGGAGACCCCGACAATCTCGTGCCCGTAGAAGTCCCAACCCAAGCCCACGAGGCTCGCGGCCAGGCCCGCCGCCATCACGAAGAAGGCGAGCCCGAGCCGCTTCCACATCCACTGTGCCACGACGGTTGCGCGTGCGGTCATGTATGACCCCGTTGTATGACTGCGTTATAGGATGGCTTAGGGGCTCTCTCCGTATTCTCTATACAATAGGGGTCACTTGAGCAGATCGACGAGAGCGACCCGCTCCAAAACGAGGTCCGAGGTCTGGGCCGGCGGGACGGACCTCAGCTCCGCCTCCGTAATCCCGAACGCCTGGAGCTTCTGGCGGCTGGGTTCGAGCACGCGATCATCCCGCGACAGGTCGAGGGCGCGCAGGGCCTCGTCCGGATCTCCGCCGCCAAAGGTCACGAGGGCGAACTCCTCCGTGTCGTCGCGAACCCCGACCTTACGGATCGCATCGGAGATCTGCCGCTCGCCCGCGGCGTAGAGGACGAACTCCACCGCCAATGTCTTCGCCACATTCGTGCCCTCCCGCATCGCGCGCTCGGCATGCTCGTATGCCGCCAGAAGGTGGTCGCGGCCGCAGACGAGGCGAGCGTCGAGGAGCTGAATCTCGCCGAAGGTGCGCGCCACCGCCACCCGCGAATCCGGGTCTCGGGCGGGACCCGTTGCTCCCAGGATGTCCACATCACCGCCAAACGCCGGGACCGGAAAAGGCCATCGGAGGGTGACGCGCGCGTGGAGCCCGGAGCCCGACAGCAGACGTTCGGCCGACGACTCAGCTCCGATGAGCCTCGCCGTTCGGATAGGCGCGAAGCCGCGCCATTCGCCGTTCGAGGCGGGCGAGGTCCGCCTGTGCGAGCTTCCGCACATGGTAGAGGGCGACGTGCCGACTCAAGCCGAGGTTGTCCGCGAGGTTCGAGACCGCCATCCCCGGTTCCTGCTCGACGATCTTGAGGATCCGCGCCTGCAAGGCGTTTAGATCGTCCCCGTTCTCGCGGATCCGGACGTCGTTCCCGATCGCAGCACCCCGGGCGTTCAACCGGGGAGTCCCGCGGAAGTTCCTCCCTCCGGAGCCGTAGGGGAACATTCGAAGCGGAACGTGATGTGCTTGCAATGCATACATTGAAGGCATGACGGAGGTCACGGTCTCCGCGCGGATCCCAAGGGAGATGGAGCAAGAGGTCGAGGCGCTCATGCGCGAGGAGCACCTGGAGAAGTCCGCCGCCCTGCGCAAGATCCTCCACATGGGACTCGACGGATACCGATGGGGACGGGCGCTGCGCCTCCTGTCCGAGCGGAAGGTCACGCTCTCCAAGGCCGCCGAGGTCGCCAAGGTGAGCATCTGGGACATGATGTCGATGGCCCGCGACCGGCGCATCGTTTGGGTCGACGACGATCTCATGGAAGACCTGCACGCGCTCCGCTGATAGGGTATCGGCGTGCCGCGAAGGGAGACGCTCGTCTTCGATGCCGCCCCCTTAATCGCCCTCTCCACCGTCGGTTTCCTTCCCCCACATCGCGAGCCTCGGTGTGCGTCTCGTGGTCGCGGAAGAGGTTCGTGAGGAGGGGGCTGGCAAGAGCCGAGCGCCGGGGACGCCCGAGCAGCTGCTCCTGAGGCATATCTTCCGGGAGGGCCGAATCGCAGTCCGCAAGGTCCGAAATCGCGAGATGCTGGAACGAACCCTCGAGAACCCCCGCCTCTCCGGCGCAGACGCGGCCTCCCTGTGTTTGGCCAGGGAGATCGGCGGCCGGCTCGTGGCCGACGACAAAGACCTCCGCTCTGCTGCGCGCGCGCTCGGAGTGCCGCTTGGCGGGTCCTTGTACATCCTTGGCTTGGCGGTGGAGCGAACTCTGATCACGCCCGGCGAGGCGGTGAAGTTTGGAATGATTTACCAGGTCATATCAAGGTTTCGGCACACGCCTCTTCCAGACGAACGCGCTCGTGAAACCGGGGGACATCCCCTACCGCCGGTCTCGGTCGTGAGCACGGCGGGCTCCCCAGAGGGCTTCGCTTGGAAACGCTGGAGCGACCCCCTATTGAGGAATCCAACTCGCGTCGGGCGGCAGGCTCTTGCGCATGGGGAACGCCCGCAGCCGAGCGCCCCTGCGGTCAAGCCGAACGTGCTCCGAGGCGACGAGCTTCCGGAGGTGATAGAGCGCGACGTGGCGGCTCACGCCGAGGAGCGGCGCGAGGTCGCCGACGGCGATTCCGGGGTCTTCGTTCAGGACCTTCAGAATCCGGACCTGCAGCGCGCGGAGGTCGCCCCCGTTCTCGGGCACCCGGACGTCGCTCGGATAGAAGAGCTTCTGGGCGTGCTGCGGGACAGAACGGACGAGGCCCATCCGCTCCAGAACCGTCAGGTGGTAGGTAAGCGTGCCCGTCGCCAGGTCCAGGCTCCGCTTGATGTCCGAATAGGACTCCCCCGGGTTGAGCCGTATGAAACCGTAGATCTCGCCGCGAGAGAAGTTGTCCAGCACCTCCTCCCTCCGGAGCCTCGTGTATAGGAAGTAGATGACGTAGGGAAACCACATCGCGCGGAGGCGCCAAAAGGCGGTGATGATGATTCCGACGACGATGATGATCACGAGGATGATCGGATCGACTCCCGAGGGAGGCTCGCCGCCGCCGCTAGTGGTTGCGATGAAGACCGTCACGCTCGCATCTCTCTCGTTGCCCGCAGCGTCGAACGCCCGTGCAAGGATCGTGCGCTCGCCCTTCCCGAGGAAAAGGGTGGCGTACCACTCCGTGGTTCCGTAGGCGGGAATCCAGGTGACGCCGTCCAGGCTCACCGCCACCGCAACGACTCCGACGTTGTCCCACGCGGTCCCCCTCACTGTTGTCCATCCTTCCGGGGATTCCGCACCATTCTCCGGGGACACGATCAGGACTCCGGGCGGCAACACGTCGCGCGGCGGAGAGGACGTCCAGACCACCACGGACGCCCTGTCGATTCCCTCGAGGCCCGTGTCGTCCGTCACCCTGAGCGTGATCGTGTACCGGCCATCGGCGCGGTACCGGTGTGCAACTCTGCTACCCGTACTGGTCGTTCCGTCGCCGAAATCCCATGCAAGATCCACGATTCCGCCATCGTCCCACGAGGACGAGGCGTCGAAGGTGAACACCGTACTCGGTGGCCCGTTGGCCGGCGAAACGACGATCTCCGCGATGGGGGGGAGGTTCGTCCACCGGAGGACCGTGACCTTCACGGACGACCTCGCGCTCACGTTCCCGTCGTCGTCCGTGACGACGAGGGAGACGAAGTAGACCCCGGGCGCATGGAACGCATGGGATCGCGTGGGGCTAACCCCAACGGCGGGTCGCGTTCCGTCCCCGAAGTCGAACGCGTACTCAACGATCATCCCGTCGGGGTCGCTCGAGCCCCCTCCGTCGAAAGTCATCGGCGCGCCGAGCGGAGCTGTCGAGTTCGCCGTGATGACTGCGATCGGAGTCAGGCTCCAGACCGTCACGGTGATCTCATCCCACGACGTCGCGCCCTCCGGATCCCTTGCCTGGAAGCGGAGGACATATACTCCTGCTGCGGGCGCCACAAAGTCCGGTGATAGCGTCGGCCCGTTCCTCAGCGTCACCTGCGAGGGTCCGGACACCTGGAACCAGGAGAACGTGAGGACATCTCCGTCCTTGTCGAACGCGGCACCCGACAGGCGGACGGTGGTGTGTTTTCGGGCTTCGACGTCCGTCCCCGCGTCCGTCGTTGGCGCAGCGTTCGACACATCCACCGTTACCTCAGCGAAGACCAGGCCGCCGACGTCGCGGTCGTCGACGACCAACCTGAATCTGTAGACCCCGGACACGGTCGGCGTGAACGAGGCGATGGCCGCCTCGCCGTCGTCGATCGCCACAAAACGCTCGGAGACGAGGATCCACCGGTATCTCAGCATGTCTCCATCCTCGTCCCAGGAGGCCGAGCCGTCCAGGGTAACCGGGGCGTGCTTCTTGGCGGTTGGAGGGGCGCTGGCGACCGCGACCGGTGGGGTGTTGAACACATCCACCGTGACCTCAGCGAAGACCAGGCCGCCGACGTCGCGGTCGTCGACGACCAACCTGAACTTGTAGACCCCGGACACGGTCGGCGTGAACGAGGCGATGGCTGCAGTCCAATCGTCGATCGTCACGAATGGACCGGACATCCGAATCCATTCGTAACTCAGATCATCCCGGTCCTCGTCCCAGGAGGCCGAGCCGTTAAGGGTAACCGGGGCGTGCTTCTTGGCGGTTGGAGGGGCGCTGGCGACCGCGACCGGTGGGGTGTTGAGAACTGTCACAATGACGGTATCAGTGGCCGCCCCGCCGAGTCCGTCCTCGACCCGGAGTGTGAAGTTGTAGGCACCGCTCTTCATCGCGGTGAACGTGGGCCTCTGGTCGTTCATGTCCGACAGATTGACTCCGGGCGGCGCCGTCCAGAAGTACGTAAGACGGTCGCCATCGGGGTCGCTCGAAGCCGTCGCATCCAGCGTGATCGGCAAGCGCTTCCTTGCGGCGGGCTGGTCGGGCCCTGCATTCGCGATGGGGTTTCGGTTGGGCGCCGTGATCATGACCGACGCCTCATCGAACCCGCCGAGGCCGTCGCTGACATTCAGGGTGAACTCGTAGGTTCCAAACACGTCGGGGATGAAGGTCGCAATCCAAGTGTCGTTCCCTGCGAGCGTCACCGGCGGGCCGCCGACCTGCTTCCACTTGTACGTCAAGGGGTCTCCGTCAGGGTCCGTGCTCTCCGTGCCATTGAGGACGACGGTCTGCCCGATGCGGATTGGCGGGGGTGTGGCGCTCGCGCTCGCGACCGGCGGGCGGTTCACGATACGGATCGTGAGGGTGTCCGAGTCGCTCAGGTCGTCCGCGTCCCACACCGTGAGGGTCACCGTGAACGTGCCCCGCGAAGCGTAGGAATGGCTGACAATCGCATTCGTGTCATTCTCCCCGTCCCCGAACTCCCACAGGTAGCGCGTGACGCCATTGTCATCGATCGAACCCGACGCATCGAACGTGATGGGGACGAGGAGGTAGCCGATCTCGGTTGACGCCGCTGCGACCGCGATTGGCGGCCCAGGGATTCTCACGATTACGCGGACCGTGTCCGGGTCGTTCGCCCCCTGCGGATCGGTCACGACGAGATCGAAGGCGTACGTGCCCAGGTCGGGCGGGATGAAGTCGGGACGAGCGGTGGTCTTGTTGTTCAACGGCGGGAACGCCGGACCCGAGGTCTGCGTCCAGAGGTACGTGAACGGCTCCGCGTCGGGGTCGAAACTGGCGGTGCCGTTCAGGGAAATGCGTATGCCGGACCCATATACGGGGATGTCGAGGCCTGCGTTCGCGACCGGTGCGCGGTTCACGACGGTCACAGTGACGTCGTCATATGAAAAGGCGACCTGCATGCGGTTCGCGAGGATCTCACGATTCGTACCGTTCGACTGCGCCCAGACGGCCAGCGCATTGCCTGAGGCGTCTGCGCCAATCTGCGGCGGGGAGGCCCACCCTGCGAGCGCCTCGATTGGTTCCGCAGTTCCCCACCCGATGCCTTGGGCATGATGCTTGGCCCAGAGGTTGGATTCCGTTCCCTCACTCTGCCGCCACACAACGACAGCGTTTCCCGCAGGGTCAACGGCAAGCTCGGAGTCGACAGAATCCCCCATGCCTTCCGTCTCAACGGGTTCCGCAGGCTCCCATCCGTCTCCGGGAACGTAGAGGCTTGCCCACAACTCGATGCCCGATCCTCCCGATTCCGTCCACAGCGCCGTTGCCTTCCCCGCCGCATCGATGGCTACGCGGGGCGCCGAACCAGCAGCTGAAGGCGTATTGATCTTTGTCGCTTTCTCCCCCCACCCTTCGCCGGGAACGAAGCGGTTCGCCCAGATTCCGCCACCCTGTTCCCACACCGCGATGGCGTTTCCGGAGGCATCCATCGCGAGTCGGGGATTTCGTGCGTATGTCGAGTCCTCCGCCTCAAGTGGGACTGGCGTCCCCCAGGAACCTGCGGTGTAGTTGTTCGCCCAGACTCCGTACCCCCAGTACCCCTGATCCCACACCGCGATGGCGTTTCCCGACGAATCCATCGCGACCCTCGGGAGCGACGACCCGTACCCGGACTCGCCGTCGATAACGACCGGAGTGTCCCAGGCGGCGGTCGTAACATCGTAGCGGCTTGCCCAAACGCGACCACCTTGGAGCCACACCCCGAGGGCGTTCCCCGCATCATCCATATCGAGTTCAGGAGCCGAAGCAGGCTCCCATCGGTTGAAGTCCGTGAATCCCTTCACGAGACTGGCGGTCCCCCAGTTATCGCCCCAGACATAGCGGCTCGCGAGGATCATGCCGTATTCAACCCAAGCGGCCAAGGCGTTCCCGCTGAGGTCAACATCCACCTGAACGTCGGTTGCGCTCGCGTTGTACGGTTCCGTGTCGAACATGTGCGCAATCGTCCAGTTCGCACCGGCGCCGTACCGGCTCGCCCGGATGCCCGGTGTGCCCTCCCACTGCTCCCACGAGGCGAGCGCATTCCCCATGTCGTCCATCGCCACTGCTGGGCGAACAGCGTTTCCCGTGTTCTCGGCATCGACTCGCCTAAACTCCTCCCACCCAGTGCCGGGTTCGTAACGAGCTGCCCAGAGGTTCCAGCGAAGGCCATCGTGTCGGATCCACACCCCTGTCGCGTTCCCGGCGGGACTCACAACAAGCTCAAACGGGTGCAACGATGGTTCGTACGACGTGCCCGACCCGAGGAGTTTCGGGTCTCCCAAAGTCGTCCCATTCAACCGGCTCACCCAGATTCGATACCAACTCCCGTCATCATCCATTTGACGCCACCAGGCGAACCCATGTCCGGCCCCATCCATGGTGAGGGCAGGGTCGTAGGCGGAATCGTTGCCATCGTCCCCGTCATCCAACTCGACCAACACCGGCGTTGTCCAATTTCCGCCCGTACCGTTGTATCGGTTCGCCCAGATGTTGTACGTCGAGTTGTCCAGCTGCGACCAGATAGCGACGGCGTTCCCCGTGTCATCGAGAGCCACGCGCGGCATCGAAGTGCCGTTCGAAGTCGCATTGATCTGCGTCGCGTTCTCCATCCATCCTTCGCCGGGAACGAAGCGGTTTGCCCAGATTCCGCCACCCTGTTCCCACACCGCGATGGCGTTTCCCGAGACATTCATCGCGACTCGGGGATTGTCAGCGTAGGTCCAGCTCTCCGACACCAGTGGGACGGGAGTACCCCAAGAACCTGAGGTGTAGTTGTTTGCCCAGAGCTCCGTCAGGCAGGGGTATTCATAGTAGTCTCCGTAGTCGTCGTAGTAATAGTAGTAGTAAGTCTGCAGCCACGTCGCGACCGCATCGCCCGAGGGAGCAACAGTGAGACTCGGGTGCGGCACGTCGTAGGGGTAAATCTCGTAACCATCGCAATCGCTGTACCCGCCATAGGCGCCGATGGCCACCGGATTCCCCCATAGGCTGCTCGTCACATTGTAGCGGCTCGCCCAGATTCCGCCTCCCTTTTCCCACACCGCCAAGGCGTTTCCGGAGGAATCCATCGCGAATCGGGGACTGCCAGCGGAGGTCCAGTTCTCCGACTCGAGTGGGACGGGAGTCCCCCAAGAACCTAAGGTATAGGTGTTCGCCAAGAGATCCGTCCGGCAATAACCCTCGTAGTAGTCTCCGTCGTATTCGTAATAGTAGTAGTATGTCTGCAGCCACATCGCGACCGCATCGCCCGAGGGAGCCATAGCGAGGCTCGGGTTCGACACCTCAGAGGAGGAAATTCCATAACCATCGCAATCGCTGTACCCGTCATACGTGTCGATGGGTGCCGGAGTCCCCCATACGTTGCTCGTCACATCGTAGCCACTCGCCCAGATGGTATTGTGGATCCCATCCCAATGAAGGAATACCGCCATCGCGTCCCCCGCGGCGTTCATCGCGATCTGCGGACGTTCGTCCCAACTGAATTCCTTCGTCGGGATCGGGGTCGCGTTGTCCCAATCGATCTCCCAGCCCGCGTCGGGTTCGAAGCGGTTCGCCCAGACGGTCTCGCGATCCCCATCCCCGTGCAGCCACACCGCGACCGCCTTCCCCTCGGGGCTCATCGCAATCCGGGGCTCCCGATTCGGACCGGCCCCCGACGCATCAATCGAGGTCGCGTTCTCCCAAACGACGGCGCCATCGCCGACCCCGAGCCGGAACGTGTAGTCCCCGAGTTCGGCCGGCGTGAAGGACGCGAGAGCCCTGTCCATATCGGTCAGGTTAACGGGAGGACCGGAAATCTGGCGCCATTTGTAGGTGAGCGGGTCATTTTCGGGGTCCAACGAGCCGCTCCCGTTCAAACGGACTAGCGTGCCCCGAAAGGTCTCCTGATTCGGACCGGCGTTCGCAAGGGGCGACGTGTTTTTCACCGAAACCGCCCGGGTCGTCTGGTCCGTGAGACCCCCGAGGTCCCGAACCTCCATTCGGATCGTATACCCGCCCACGGCCAGGTACTGATGGCGGTCGGTCTTGTCCGTCGTGAAGTCGGTGTCCCAGTCGCCGCGGTCGTCCTCGCCCCAGTCCCATCGGACCTGGAGGTCAGCTGCGGAGTCCTCCGGATCCGTGGAGGCCGAGGCATCCACCTCAAAGAACCTGTGGGGGCCCCCCGACGAGGGGGCCACATCGAAGGAGGCGCTAGGATACCGGTTCCATCGCGCGTACTTAAGGTCCAAGGTGAGGTTCGAAGATCCATCGAAGTAGGAGATCCTGGGCGCGTCCATGGCGTCAATCGCGAGACCCCCGCCCCAAACAACTTCGTCCGGACTGGTTCCGTCCACTGCCTCCGTCGCCCAACCACTCCCCGTGAACCTGGCGTACTTGAGGACCCCGCCGTTGAGGTCACTGTACGCAATGCGAGGAAGTCCGTTGGGGTTCAAGGCTAGGCCTGTGTCGGTGCCGACCTTGCTCGCAGAGTCAACGACAGAGACGTTCCACTTAGGGCCGCCGTCCCACCATGCATACTTGAGATCATACGTGCTGTAGTCTTGATACGAGACATGAGACCGGCCGTGAACAATGTCCAAGGCCAGACTTGGTGCAAGGCCAACGTCGGCATCGTTGTCCACCATCGCGATGTCCCAGTTCCCATCGGCCTTCCGAACCGCGTACCGGAGGGCACTGTTCGTGTAGTCGCTATACGCGATGTGCGGAGTCCCGGACGCGTCTAGGGCCAAGCTCGTTCCCTGAGCTACGATTCCGCTCGAATCGACGATCTCCCTCTCCCAATCCGTCCCCGTCCACCGTGCATACTTGAGGGCGTACCCGTCTCCGGAACTATTGTCAAGGTAGGAGATGTGGGGGCGACCCGATTCATCCAACGCGAGGCTCGAGAACCAGCCCGCGTCTCCGTCGTCCACGGTCTCGGGGTGCCACGCGCTGCCGTTCCAATACGCGTACTTGAGATCACCGTCAATGCTGCCCGACATGCGGACATACGAGATGTGCGGCCTCCACCCGTTTTCAAGCGCGATGCTCGATTGCTCCGCGACAACGTCGTTCTCGACGACCGAGCGATTCCATTCCCCGCGGGCCTCCCGGACAGCGTACTTGAGGGTGTGGTTCGTCGTGTCGTCGTAGGAGATGTGTGGCCGTCCGTCATCCCCCAAGGCGATGCTGCTGGCTCGACCCACATCGCCCGCGGAGTCCACGATGCTGATGTCCCACTCATATCCCCCGGCGAGGAAGCTGTCCGCCGGGCAGCAAAGGAGAGCCGGAGGTTCTGCCCCCCCTATGACGGGGTCCGTCAGGGCGCTCCTGACGAAGGGAGAAAAGGTCAGGAAGATCACAAGGGTCGAGACAGTCAGCGCCGTGGCCCGCAACCCCCTCGCCTGCACCCAGCGCATGGATTCAGCCCCTCATAGTGCTATGCTTTCCCACGGGGGAATCCAGACCGAGAGATGGAACCTCTCGACCGGACACACCCTTGGGTAGAAAGGGAGCTAACGTACTAGGCAAGATTGGAACGATTTCCCACGCTATTTCAAGATTGCGGCCACACTCGGCGAGATCATGCCCTCTCGAAGGACGCGGCTTTCTCCCAATCCGTCTAGGACGGTCTGCCCGGTGCTCTCTTCGAGGACGTCCGCGTCATCACCCCGCGAAACCCGCCCACGGCAAGCCCGGACAATAGGATCGCGAGGTCCACCGCCGTTCCGAGACCCAAGACAGGGGGAATTGAGAGCCAGCCGGTGAAGAAGGACAGGACGCCCGTCGCTGCCTCCCCGAGCACGAACGGTAGCGCAAACACGGCGAACGCCCTCACCGTGCGGCGAACGCCGGTGGACCACGGCGCACGGCGCGCGGACCACACCCCCGCCACGACGAGGATAGCGGTGAAGACTCCTGCTACCAGGGGTTTCCAGTTCACTTCGGGCACTGAGCCTCCGGGCGAGGGGGCCTGCACGCGAACGATCCACTCGTGCCACGCCGCGAGATCGCCGTCGGAGACGGTCACGTTCAGGCGGTGGACGCCCGCCTTCGAGGCAAAGTCGAAGGCGGACCCCTCCGCTGCGACTGCTAGGCCGTCCACGGTCCAGGCGTACGAGAGGGAATCCGCGTCCGGGTCGACTGCGTCCACCGCGAACCGTTGCGGGCGGCCGGGAGCGACTACGATCGAGGCCTCGGGATCCGTGGCGGTGATGACGGGGGGTCGGTTCGCGACGCGCACGAAGAGCATCGCAGTTGCGGCCGCACCCTCGTCGTCGGTCACGGTGAGGCGAATCGTGTGCGGGCCTTTGGCGACATACCGATGCTCCGCGCGTGGCCCCGTGGCCATCGTACCATCCCCGAGGTCCCATACGTACGCGACGATCACAACGTCGTCCGTCGAGCCTGAGCCATCGAAGGCGAAGGTCGTGTCCAGCGTGCCCATCTCGCCCGGAATGACGACGGCGACGGGAGTCGGGGGCACGTTCGCCGAAACGGACACGTTCCCTCGGACCACGTCCGCGGCGCCCTCGTCGTCCGTCACGACCAAGGTGACCTCGAACGTCCCTGAGGAACCGTAGGCATGGGTGGACCTTGAGGTCGTCCCCGTCGACTGCGTCCCGTCTCCGAAGTGGAACGCGTAGGCCACAATCGCCCCGTCCGGGTCCGTGGACGCGGCGGCCTCGAAGGCCACGGAGCGTCCGATGCGCGCGAAAGGCGGATTCACCGCGAGGCTCGCGGCCGGCGGAGCATTAGTGACCGTCACTGCGACGAGGTCCTCGCCGACCGAGCCCTCCGGGTCGATGACGACAAGGCGGAAATCGTAGGTCCCCGCCCGAAAGGGGGTGAAGGTGGCGATAGTCGCATTTGTGTCTGACAGGGTCGCCGCCGGCCCGCCCTCTTGGATCCAACCATACGTCAGCGGATCTCCGTCGGGATCCGAGGAGTTTGAGCCGTCCAAGGTCACGGACTCGTACTTGCCGCCCCCGGTGGGCGCTCTCGCGATCGCCGCGGGCGGCGTGTTGCGCACCGTCACCGCCACCCTGGCGGAGCTCGTCCCACCGACATCGCCGTCGTCTACGGTCATCTCGAACACATAGTTGCCAGACACGCTGGGTGTGAAGTTCGCGGTGGCGGCGTCCACTCCCCTGAGCGGAACGTCGGGACCCGATATCTGAGCCCAGCGATGGAGGAGGGAATCCCCGTCCCCATCCGACGAGCTCGAACCGTCCAGCACAACGAGGGTGTATTTGCTTGCCGCTGGCGGTGCTACGGCCGTCGCGATCGGCCGCGCGTTCAGCACGGAGACGACGACCGTATCCGTGTCGGCGCCCCCCTGGCCGTCCTCCACGTGGAGCGTGAATGTGTACGTGCCGCTCTTCGCGGCGCTGAAGACGGGGGTCGAGTCGCTCATGTCGGACAGAACGATTCCCGGCGGCACCGTCCAAGAGAAGGTAAGGGGATCGCCGTCAGGGTCGCTAGACGCGGTCGCGTCGAGATGGATGGGGACATGCTTTGCTTCGGCGGCTCGGTCGGGGCCCGCGTTCGCCACGGGGTTGCGGTTGAGGGGGTTGACCGCGATCGGAGCCACGTCAGTCCCGCCGAAACCGTCGTCGACGGTGAGCGTGAACACGTACATTTCGAGTTCCGTCGCGACGAACGCTGCCGTGGCGGTGTCCGCGCCGGACAGGGCAGCCTGAGGTCCTCCAGATTGGGTCCAGGAGAACGTCAGCGGGTCTCCGTCCGGATCAGCGCTCTGCGCGCCGTCAAGGAGCACGAGTTGTCCGCGGTGAATTGGAGGCGGCGTGGCGGTGGCTCGGGCGACGGGGGCCCGATTCTCAACCCGAATCGTCAGGGAGTCCGTCCCAACTTGGTCAGAGGCGTCCCGCACGGTCAAGGAGACCGGAAACGTGCCTCGAGAAGCGTACTGGTGGACTGCGACGGGGCTTCCATCCCCCTCCCCGTCCCCGAAGTCCCAGCCGTAGGCGACGATTCCTAAATCGTCGTGGGAGGCGGACGCGTCGAACGTGATGGGCGCGTCCAGGTAGGACACGGCGACGGACGCGTTCGCGACCGCGACCGGGGGTTCATCGAGAATCACGTCCGGAGCGTCAATCCCCATGGTGGGTGGCCCCGTGGCGGAGTCCCACGGATCCGCGGCGCTGAAGCCGTACCAGTAGTCGGTCCCGGCGGGGAGGCTCGCGCTCTGCGCGTACACCGCGCCGACCGCGTACTCGCCGGGCAAGCCCAGCCATCCTGCGAGCGACATCGTGGACACCAGGTACTGACTCCCCAAGGGCCGTTCGACCAAGAGAGTGACCTCTCCCGGCGCATCGTTGTCCGCGTCCGCGTACACCACTCTGTAGACGAACGTAGTGCTCGGGTTCCCGACCTCGGGGTCCAACCCGTCCGCCTCGTACCCGGGCTCTCCGGTCCACCGCAGGGTCGGGGGTTCGTTCCGTCCTCCGTCCACGCGGAGGACCTGAGCGTGCCATGTGATGCAGTCGCCATCCGGACCGGTCTCGATGGTCGCGCTCTCGCTCGTGGCGCCGGGAGCCACGGGGACCTCATAGGTGCGCGTGTCCCACAGGTTCCCGTTCGTCCAGGCCAGGGGCGATACTTTCGCATCGGCTCCGGGAAACGCGTTCTGGTCGACGACGACGGAGTTCCAGATTGCACGGTTTCTGGGCAGCTGTCCGTCCGAGACGACGAAGGTCGTCCGGGCCAAGGGCGTCTCCGCACGGCCGTGGACGACCCTGGCCGACAGGGATCCTGGGCCCTCGATCGTGCTCGCGGTGAGGTGCAACGTGATTTCGCGCAGGGGTCCTCCGCTTTCGTAGACCACGATGAGGGCCGCGCCCTCGAGGAGGGGAAGGACTCGGGGTGTCCCCCAGGGGTCCTCGCCCGTCGCGAGGCCGGAGGGGAATCCCGCGAGGCTATTCTTCCCGTTCACCACGATCGGGGTCACGTCGGCGACGAGCGTATGAATGCTGGACGTCCAGCAAGGATCCACGGGATTGCTGGAGTGCACCGTGCCCAGGAGCCCGACGCCGTTCAGCGTCCCATGCGACGGAGCGGAGTCATTCATGAAAGCCCACACTAGGTACGCGGCCACGAGAGTCCCCGTCCACGTCACGGTGATGTTCCCGTAGCCCTGGTTCCTCATCGCCGCGCCACGGGCGACGTAGTCGATGTGCCCGATGTGCCTCGCATGGGGGGCGAGCGGCGAGGGAACGCCGACGCCCCCGGGCTCCATCTGGCTGCCCATCCACCGAAGGTCGCCCCGGTCCCCGTCCAAGGCACGGACCATGCCCCCCATGCCGATCTGAGCGTCTCGATCATGCCACTCGGGGTCGAGGGTCGAGCTCGCCGCCCCAGTCGCGATCAAGGACCCCACGAGCAGGGACCACACAACCGCCAGGACCTGGCTCCCACGCACCCAACGACACAGGGCATCGCACGAGGTCAACACGGATTCCCTCGCGCGTGGAAAATCACACGCTCCCTATGGTAAGTTTGGAACGTTTCCCCGGTCTATTTTGCGCGATTGGAACGCGTACCCAACCTACTTCAAGCCTTTGGTACGCTCTCCCATGTCATATCCATAGATTGGAACGATTGCCCTTCGCATTTCAGGCGCACGGTCCGCGCCCGGATCGAAAGCGGTCACTCGCCCCACTTCGAGAGGGTGGTCTGACCCGCCATCTCCTGCGGTCTAATCGTCTTCCCGAGCTGCTCCTTGATCGAGATTGCAAGCGCGTTCCCAATCGCCGGGATCCGGGAGAGGTCGCCTGCGGAGACCTTCTGCAGGTCGGTGAGCCGGCGATATCCGGCCTTCAGCAGGTTCCGCGCGCGGACGCGACCGACGCCGCGCAGCTGCACGAGCGGAAGCAGTTCCTCCTGGATCCCGTATTGCAGACGCGGGATCAGCTTCGCGAGCGGCTTCACGCGCTCCCGTCGGAAAATCTTCGCGAGTTCGGCCATCGCGTAAACGAGCCACTCCCCCTGGTCGACCATCCGGCGGATGTCCCCCGGCCCGATCCCGAAGCGCTTCGTGACCTCCTCCTCCGTCCGCTCCTCGATCCAGTCCTCGAGCAGGCTGGCGGTCTTGATCTCCGCGAGGAAGAAATCGTAGTCTTCGACCTCGAACGTAAATGCGGCGTCTGCGATCTTCTCCTCGATCCACGCGTTGTCGCCTCGGCGCATGTACAGCTTCGGCATGTCCGGCGTGCTGCATGCGGCCCACAGCCAGAAGAACGTCGTGTCGTGGTCCCCCTGGAGCGCGTCCCGCATCATCACCGCCGAGAGCGGGTCGATGTACAGGTCGCTGGTGCGGCGGCCGAAGAAGGTCGGCCGCAGCCCCTCCGGCCCGCGCTCGATGAATTTCTCCTTGTCGAGGAAAGCGAGGACGTTCTCGACCTTCGACCGCAAGTCGTACACATCACGCTCGAACGCGAAGAAAGTCTGCCCGAGGAAGCCGTAGAGCTCGTCCTCCGTGCGGCAGTGGCCTGTGGAGATGACCGCCAGGAGGTGGACGCGGAGCGCGGGTTCTGTCCCAAGCTTCGACTCCACGGGCTCCGGCGGCGCGAGGAGGTAGTCCTCGAGGAAGTAGTCGACGTCCTCCTCGCGCTTCGCCATGAGGATTGCCTCACCATACGGGTCGTAGCGCGGGCGGCCCGCGCGTCCGCACATTTGTTGGATCTCGAGCACGGGGATCGGAGTGAACCCGAGATTCACGTCGAATCGAGTGACATCGCGGACGATGACCCTTCTGGCGGGGAGATTCAGACCCTGACTGAGGGTCGGAGTTGCGGCGATGACCCGAACTCTTCCCTTCCGAAACGCATCTTCGATGGTGCGGCGCTGTTCGTTGAGAAGCCCAGCGTGATGGAAGGCGGTGCCCCCTTGGACGCACTTCGCGAGGCGATTCGCGATCGAGGAGGATTCCTCCTGATCCCGCGTAAGCTGTTCCGCGATTTTCTTCAGCGGTCCGGCATCTTTCTCCTTCAACCTCGATTTCACGTTGGCGGTAAGCGCCCTTGCGACGGACTCTGTCGATTTCCGCGTGTTCACAAACACCAACGCCTGCCCGCCCGTGTCGATGATGTCCTCGACGAGCCCGGAGAGGTCGTCATCCGTCGCCTTAAACTCTGTCGTTGAATGGTCCGTCCACGTGACGAACCCGTTGAACATGACCCCGGCCTTCAATGGCACGGGCCGCCAGTCCGACTGGACGTGTTCCGCCTTCAGCCACGCCGCCAGCTGCGCGGAGTTCCGAATCGTAGCGGACAGGGCGATGATCTGCAGCTTCGGGTTCACCTGGCGCATCTTCGCGAGGGTGACCTCGAGCGTCGGCCCGCGGTCTGCGTCGTTGATCAGGTGCACCTCGTCCGCGACGACGACCGTGAGCCTCGTGAGCCAGTCCGCGCGGTGCCGGAGGAGGGAGTCCGCGCGCTCGCTCGTGGAGACGATCACGTCGTAGCGGCCGAGCGTCGGGTCCGGCGAGTCGTAGTCGCCCATGGAGATGCCGACCTTTACCCCGAGGGGCTCGAACGCCTTCAGATCGTCGTACTTCTCCGACGCCAGGGCGCGGAGGGGGACGATGTACATCGCCTTACCGCCGTTCAGGACGTGCTTGAGGACCGCCAGGTACGCGACGAGCGACTTCCCGCTCGCGGTGGGGATCGCGAGGACGAGGGACTTGCCCTTGAGAGCGATTGGGGCCGCGCGCTCCTGCGGCGGGTACAGGTCCTCGATGCCCTGCTCCTTCAGGATGGCGGTAATCCGGGGGTCCACGCCGAGGTCCGCGACCTTCATCCACGTGTCCATTCGGGGGCGCCTCCATAAAGGTTTGGCGGAGAGGGATGCGAAACCCAGAATCGACCCGATCCTCAGCGCGCAGGGGGGTACGGCGGGCTCACCGCAGCCCTTGCGCCACGAGCATTGCTGGCCCGCAATTGCACTGCCATCTCTTGGGATGACTCAGAAACGCCCTTTATGTTCCCGGTCCCCTGGCCTCCGACGACGTGCCCAGAAGACGAGGATCAGAACGACGGCCACGAGGAGCGGGAGCGGCCACCACCAGATGACCCCGATCGGCGACAGTTCCTCCCAGCCCGCGGCGACCTGCTTTGGTCGATCCATCATCAGCGCGCCCTCCTCCGCCCCGCCAACGAAGTCCCCCGTCCACCGCACAAAGCGGTATCGCTTTCCGTCCGCGGCGACCTCGCCTGTGGTCACGCGGAAGTGCGCCCTCGTCCCGTCGGGGTACCACCCTTCGCCCTCCACATTCGCGACGGCAGACACGACGCGGAGGAAGTACTCCGTCGTCCATTCGGCCGTCACGCTCTTTGGCTCCTCCATCAACACTAGGATCGCGGGGGTCAACCCCGTCGCGTCGCCCGTCCACTGTGCGAACCGGAAGCGGACCCCTGAGATCCCATCGACCGAGGGTTCGATGCGAAGTGTGGCACTCCGGCCCGCGTCGTACCAGCAGTCGGGCCGGTCGCACGAGGGCGTTTCGTGAGGGCTCGTCGCGCGCAGGAAGAACTGGGTCACGAAGTTCGCGTGGAGAGTGAGCGGGGTCGTTACCTCAACCGTGCGGAGTCGAACGTTACTGTCGTTCCAATCGATGAACGCATACCGCACTCCAACCGCGCCGAACTGAGGGGTCCTCGCCTCGAACGTGTGGTAGCCTCGAAGCCAGAGGAATTCCGGCGTCGGGTGCGTTGTCCCGTCGACCGTAATCGCGAGGCTCGGCGGCGATGTTTCGAGGAGGACGAGGTACTCTTCGACGAAGCTCGCCGTGAACGTCGCCGGGGCGTTGACAAGGACCGCATGGTCCTGGGTCCCGCCGTCACTCCACGACGTCCACTGATGGCGCGTTGTGTCGATCCCTTGGGGGGAGGGCACTGACAAGCTATGGACGGAGCCGGGGGTCCACCAGAACGTGGTCGGCCCCGTGACGGTCATCCCGTCGACCGCAACGAGGAGGCCCGACGGCGACGTGGCGACGACGACTTCGTACTCGATCGCAAATGTCGCGGTGTAGGTCCTCGGGCCGTCGCACCGGAGTCCGTGGCTCTGTGCCCCGTTGTCCGACCAGGCCTTGAATGTGTGGCGGACGGGACCGGAGCCCTGCGGGGATGGAGCGCCGAGCGTGTGCACGGAGCCCTCCTGGCACCAGAACGTAAGAGGGGCGGCATATGGAGTTGCGTCGAACTCGAAGTCAAGCGCCGGGGGCGATGTATCAAACCGCGTCTCGAACTCCGTGGCGAACGATGCACGATGCGAGGCGGGGCCCGTGCAGCCCACGGTGTGGTTCTGCCCTCCGCCATCAGACCACGAGAGGTACGCGTACCGGATGCCTGAGACGCCGCCCTGGGGCGAGGGCGTGCCAATCTCGAAGCTCGTTCCCTCGACGCACCAGAACCCTGCGGGGGCCGAGAAGGGGTTGCCGTCGATTCGCACCTGAAGGCCGAGGGGCGAGGTGTCCACGAGGATCTCGTGTTCCGTCGTGAAGTTCGCCACAAACGTGCTCGGGCTCGAGATCGTGACGGTGTGGCTCTGAGGGCCGCCGTCGGACCACGAGAGGTACAAGAAGCGTGTGGAGCCGACGGTCTGCGGGGAGGGGGCGTCTATCGTATGCGCAGACCCCTGCGGCCACCAGAACCACTGCGGCGCTGTGAGCGCCGATCCGTCGACCACGATCCGGCGATTCGCCGGAGAGGTCGTCACGGCAATCCCGTACTCCGACGCGAACGTTGCGGCAAATAGGGCGGGGGCGCTGCACGGAATCTCGTGGAACTTCGGACCGCCGTCCGACCAGGAGGCGAAGGTGTACCGAACGCTTCCCGCAACCTGCGGCGTGGGCGCGTCAACCGTGTGAGCTGAGCCCGCGACGCACCAAAAAGCGTGAGGCGCGCCACGAACAACACCGTCGACGACGACGGACAACGAGGCTGGAGCGGTGTCAACGACCGTCTCGTACTCCGTTGCGACGAAGGTGGCGGTGATGGTCGTCGGTTGCGTACAAGCGATGCTGTGGGACTGGGGTCCCCCGTCGGACCAAGAGACGAAGGTCCACTGCGCCCCGGAGGCCACTTGGGGCGACGGCGAGCCCACGGTCACCGTCCCCTCAGGATCGCAGAGCTCCGCATGGGGAGTTGAATGCAGCACGCCGCCGACGTCCACTTGGAGGCCGCTCGGCGAGGTCTGCAAGACCAGTGGAAACGCGAGGCTCGCCTTCGCCACGAAAGCATCGAACAGTCCTCCAGAGAACGTTTCATTGTACGACCCCGCCGTCACCGGGAAGTCTGTCGAGTTCGTGATCCCGGTCATGTACGCGGTACCCGCAGCGTCTAGTGCGAGGGCATAGGGGATGTCCGTGTTCCCCCCGCCGATGAACGTGCCGTAGACTAGCCGCGCCCCACTCGCATTCAGCCTGATGAGATATCCGTCGTAAACTCCGCCCTGGAACGTCGGATTCGAGGCGCCGGGCGTCGTCGGGAAACCTGTCGAGTTCGTGTACCCCCCGACGGTCACCCGGCCCGCCATGTCGACTCCGACGCCGGTTGCGACGTCCTCATTCGGGCCTCCGAGGAAGGATGCGTATGAGAGGCCGCTGCCGGCCGGCAGGACCTTCGCGACGTAAGCGTCCGTCGTCCCCCCGTACGAGGTGTCGAATGCGCCCGGCGTGGCGGGAAAGTCAAAGGAGTCCGTGAAGCCGGCCACGTACGC
>Ga0209342_10001272_pt1 | contig 28416 bp, 19 predicted proteins | sample RifCSP16_2_FD_184023 | JGI IMG/M metagenome (GOLD analysis project Ga0209342, IMG submission 184023) | Soil microbial communities from Rifle, Colorado - Rifle CSP2_sed 16_2 (SPAdes) (version 2) | ecosystem: Environmental > Terrestrial > Deep subsurface > Rock core/Sediment | place: Rifle...
ACAGGGGGGGGCCGATCGCTCTGAAGCAGGCGCGGCATCCCCTGATCGATTCGTCGACCGTCGTCCCGCTCGATATTGTTCTCGACGAGGACACGCGCATCGTCGTCATCACCGGCCCGAACACCGGCGGCAAGACCGTGGCGCTGAAGACTGTCGGTCTGATGGCGTCGATGGCCCAGTGCGGCATGCATGTTCCGGCCGCCGAGGGATCGGCGCTCGCCATCTTCGACCAGATCTTCGCCGACATCGGCGACGAGCAATCGATCGAGCAGAGCCTGTCCACGTTCTCGTCGCATCTGACGAACATCAAGTCGTTCCTCGACGAGGTCGACGATCGCTCGCTGGTGCTGCTGGACGAATTGGGCGCGGGCACCGATCCGGCCGAAGGCTCGGCGCTGGCCCGCGCGATGCTCGACCACCTGCGCGCGCGCCAGGCGGTCACGTTCGTCGCCACGCACTATCCCGAGCTGAAAGTGTGGGCGCACCACACGCCCGGCGCGGTCAACGCCTCGGTCGAGTTCGACGCGGAGACGCTGCGCCCGACTTACAAGCTTACCGTCGGCCTGCCCGGACGCAGCAACGCGTTCGCGATTGCGACGCGGCTGGGACTGCCCGGCGAGATCGTCTCGCGCGCGCGGTCGATGGTGGCCGAGGGCGATCTCAAGGCCGAGGACCTGCTGGCCGACATCCATCGCCAGCGCGAACTGGCCGAGTCGGCGCGGCGCGCAGCCGAAGCGGCGCGCGCGGAGGCCGAGAGGCAGGCCCGCGAGCTGCGCGATCGGCTCGCCAAGATCGAGGACGAGCGCGCGGCGATTCTCGACCGGGCGCGCGACGACGCGGCGCAGCAACTGGCCGCGCTGTCGGAAGAGGTGGATGCGCTGCGCAAGGGGCTGAGCGCCGCGCAGCAAGCAGAGCTTGAGGCCGTGCGTGCGCGCGCGGCGGAGCTTGAAGCGAAGATCGAGCCGGAGCGCCCGGCGCCGATCGACTCCCCTCTCCTGCCGTCTGCGGCGGGAGAGGGGCTGGGGGGGAGGGCGTCTCACGCCATTCGGGTGGGCGATACCGTGTGGGTGCGTCCCGTGAACGCGACGGGCGAGGTGCTCTCCATCGCCGGCCGGGAAGCCGAGCTCGGCGTCGGCGCGGCGCGCATGCGAGCGAAGCTCGCCGATCTCGAGTGGCGCTCCTCGCCGGCGCCCCGCGCTGCGAAGTCCCCGACCGAAGGGAGCGGGGAGCGCGCCGGCCAGACGACGGTCCATCTATCGACCCGGCCGAAGCTCGACCTCGATCTGCGCGGGCTGCGCGCCGACGAGGCGATCCGCGAGCTGGAGAAACACGTCGAAGCGGCATACCTGGCCGGCATGCCGTTCACGCGCATCATCCACGGCAAGGGCACGGGCAGCCTGCGTAAGGCCGTGCGCGAGGCGCTGCGGGACAACCCGGTGGTCAGCGCGATTGAATCGGGCCAGGAAGGCGAGGGCGGCGACGGCGTGACGATCGTGCGACTCGTGGAGGGGTGATGGATCGATGATTACCGACGTCAAGCCGTTTCTCCAACTGGCCGTGACGCTCGCGATCATCATCCTGGCCGCCAAAGCGGGCGGCTGGGTGAGCGTCCGGCTGCGGCAGCCGGCGGTGTTGGGCGAGCTGCTCGTCGGGCTTATTCTCGGCCCGTCGTTGATCGACCTGCTGCACCTGCCGTTCGTCTTCGATCCGCATCTGCTCGAACAGGAGATCGTCGACCTGGCCGAGATCGGCGTCGTGCTCCTGATGTTCGTCGCCGGGATGGAAGTGGACCTGGGTGAGATGGCGCGCACCGGGCGCGTGTCGGTGTTCAGCGGCGTGCTAGGGGTGATCGCGCCGCTGGTGCTGGGCGCGCTGGTGACGCTGCCGTTCGGCTATCAGGGCCAGGAGGCGTTGTACGTCGGCGTCATCCTCACGGCGACGAGCGTCAGCATTTCGGCACAGACGCTGCTGGAGCTTGGCGTGCTACGCACGCGCGAGGGCATCGCGCTGCTCGGCGCGGCGGTGGTGGACGACGTGCTGGTGATCCTGCTGCTGTCGGTCTTCCTGGCGCTGATAGACAGCTCGGCGGGAGCGGGCGCGATCATCGTCGTGTTCGTCCGGATGATCGTCTACCTGGTGGCGGCCGGCGCGATCGGCTGGCTCGCGCTGCCGCGCCTGGCGCGCTGGGTCGATCGGCAGCCGATCAGCGAAGGATTGGCGGCGCTGGTGGCGGCCATCGCCCTGCTGTTCGCCTGGAGCGCGGAGGTCATCGGCGGTCTGGCCGCGATCACCGGCGCTTTTATCGCAGGCGTCGGGCTGGCGCGCAGCCCGCTGCGCGGTCGGATCGAGGAGAAGATGCGTGCCGTGACGTACGGATTCTTCGTGCCGATCTTCTTCGTGAGCGTCGGCCTGGAGGCGAACGTCCGCGAGATCACCGGCCCGGTCGTGCCCTTCCTGTTCGTGCTGGTGGGCGTCGCCATCCTGTCCAAAATGCTGGGCAGCGGTCTGGGCGCGCGCCTGGGCGGCTTTACGAATCGCGAAGCGCTGCGCGTGGGGGTGGGCATGGTGTCGCGCGGCGAAGTGGGCCTGATCGTCGCGTCTATCGGCGTGCTGCAGGACATCATTCAACAGGAGCTTTTCTCGGTCATCGTCATTCTCGTGCTGCTGACCACACTGGTCACCCCGATCCTGCTGCGGGCGGTCTTTCCGCGAACGCAGGCCAAGCGCCCTGCGCCAACAGGCCGGGTGGCCGTGGAGGAAAATTGACATGCCCAATCTCGTTGTCGCCATTGTCTTGAATATTCAGGTGTGCCACGATTTAGTTCGCGTCTGGGAAGAGGCTGGCGTGAGCGGGGCGACCGTCCTGGACAGCATCGGCATGCGTCACGTGATTCAAAGGCAGGGACAGCGCGACGACTTACCGTTGATGCCGTCGCTGCGCAGGCTGCTGGAAAGCGAAGAGTACAATCACCGGACGATCTTCAGCGTCGTGGCTGACGACTTCGATCTGGATGGCTTGATCGAGAAAACCGAAGCATTGATGGGGGATTTCGATGAGCCGCACACGGGCTTTCTGTTCGTCGTGCCGGTGACGAAGGTGCGAGGCCTGCGCCAGAGGCCGGCGACATAGACACAGCGAACTTGATTGTCGTACGTTGATCCTTCCCCCAGCCCATTCCCGACGCGGGGGGGGCGGCACTGCTCCCTCTTCCCTACGTAGATATGTAGAGTGGAAACCGATTTGCGTTGCCTGGATTTGCACATATACTATCTTTCTGTTCCGGCCTTCGTGCGCAGCCATCCCATCGCGTCCGCATCGGAGATCTTGTTGTCAACTGTCGTCAACTCCCCCGTGTCTGCGATCGTCGCGCGGCTCGAACGGCGGGATGATTGAGTTGCCACAGCGCAGTGAACCTTTCGAGGCTGCGTGCGCTTCACTGATGACTGATAACTGATTACTGATAACTGGTTACTGGCTGCGAGAGCTCTGCTGATGATGTTGCCTGCCCGGCGCCTGCTTGCGCCCCGCCCAGCGGGGTCTGAATACCCCTTCTGGCTCGTCACCTGTCTGTCGGGCGCTATAGCCGCTGTGACGCTTTTGGCGCTGCTGGGTCTGTACGCCCTGACCCGCGCATGGCAGTATCTCCCTCTCGCCGGTCTGGTGGCGCTGATTCTCGCGGCACACATCGCGGCGTGGTGGCTGGCACGCTTCGCGCGCGCCCGCCGCTACGACCTCGGCATCTGGCTGATCGCGGTGTCCCAAATCCTCAGCGCTGCCCTCGCCCCGCTGTTCATGACGGAATACTGGATCATCGGCCTGTTCCTGCTTGCCGCCGTCCCTATCGAAGTCGGTGTCGCCGACAGGCGCAGCGTCCAGCGCGTCCCGCTCGTTGCCGTGTTGAGCCTCATCGGCGCGGCAGGCATGATCGTCGTCGACCTGCTCGCGCCGCCGGAGCCTGTCCTGAGCGAAGTCGAAGGGCGCCTGACCATCCTGGCCGATTCGCCCGGCACTCAGTTCTTGGCGGTGGCACTCCTCGCTTTGCACCTGGTGGGACTTGGCGTGCTGCTGTGGCGGCTCCGCCTGCGCCCGGAATCGCCGTATTATGCGCGTCTCGACCTGGCGACGCAGCAAACCTTCGTCTTCTTCGGCATCGCGGCTGTTTCCATCATTCTGGTCACCGGTGCGCTCGCCTTCCAGATCCGATCGTCGCAGATCGCGCAGGTCGGGCAGAGTTTCCAGACGCTGGCGGAGACGAACGCCGAGCGCGTGGGCAACAGTCTCGAGCGGCGCATCGACGCGCTCGCGGCGCTCGGCCGGCAGAACCCGGTGCTGCTCGAGGGCCTCGCCGAGGCCGGCGCGAGCTATCCGCAGTCCGAAGCGGAAGTCCAGGCGCTTCTCAAGAAGCGTGAGCGGCTGTGGCAGACATCGCCAGATGAAAGCGATTTCGTCCGGAGGCTCCGCAGAAGCCCGCAGGCTATCGAGCTGTCGAGGTTTCAGAGGGACGACCTCGCGCACCACGATGTGTTCCTCACCGATCGTCACGGCGCTCTGGTTGCGGCGCAGGGCGCGCGGCCGGCCCGATTCTATTTCGGCGACGAGGCGTGGTGGCATGTGGCGTGGAACGACGGGCGGGGCGGTACGTACGCCGGCGAATTGCGGATCGATCCGGAGGCCGGCGCTGCGTCGCTGTTGGTGGCGACCGGCGTGCTCAACCCACGGACGAACCGGATGGAAGGCGTGCTGGCTTCAACCCTGCAACTGCGCTTCATACAGCGCGACATCGTGGCGGCTGGTGCGGATGCCGACGCGGAGGTGCGTCTCATCGCCCCCGATGGGAGGGTCATCGCTTCGCCCGATGCTCAGGAAATCGGCCAGCCGGCCTGGCCGAGCCTGCTCGCTTCGAGTGTCATGTCCGCCGGGGGGGGCTGGCTGATGAGAACAGACAGCCGCGACATCCCGGCCGTGCTGGGATACGCGCCGATCAATCCTCAGCGCCTCAGCGCCTCAGCGATTGGCTGGATAGTCGTGGTGAGTGACACGCAGGCGAATGCGCTATCCGAGGTGACGCGATCGGCGAAGGTGGCCGTGCTGGCTGCGCTGCTGGCGCTGGTGCTGGCCGTGCTGGCGGCGATCGCGTCGGCGCGCGTGCTCACACGCCCGATCGAGGCGCTCACAAAGACGGCCTCGGCCATCTACGCGGGCAACCTCGACCAGCGCGTCGAGCCGGTCGGCCCGGTAGAGATGGTCCTGCTCGCCGACACGTTCAACGATTTGACCGCCCGGCAGCGCGAGCTGATCAGCGGCCTGCAGGATCAGGTCACCCAGCACACGGCCCAACTGCAAAAACGCATCGAGGAATTGGCAGTGCTCAACCGCATCACGCAGTCCGTGGCCGGCGTGCATGACCTGAACACCGCGCTGGAGATCGTGGCGCAGGAACTGGTCCACCTGTTCAAAGTGCGTAATTCCGGCATCGCGCTGCTCAACCCGGCGCGGACGGCGCTCACCATCGTCGCCGAATACAGCGAGCGACCGGAGCACCGGGGCACGATCGGCATCGTCATCCCGGTGATCGATAACCCGTCGTCAGCGCGTGTGATCGAGACCGGCCGCCCAGTCGTCGTGGCGGAGGCTCAAACCAACCCGCTGACCGCGCCGATTCACGACTTGATGCAGCGGCGCGGCACGCAGGCGCTGATGATCGTGCCGCTGCTTGCGCGCGGCGAGGTGATCGGCACGATCGGCATGGCGACGGATCAAACCGGCCGCGAGTTCACGCCCGCCGAGGTGTCGCTGGCCGAGACGATCGCCGGCCAGATCGCCGGCGCGATCGACAACGCGCGCCTGTTCGAGACCGAGCGCACGGCGCGTGAGCAGGCCGAGACGCTGCGCGCCGCGACGCAGGCGCTCAGCACGACGCTCGATCTGCAGCAGGTCTTCGACGTGCTCCTGACGGAGCTGCAGAAAGTGGTTCCGTACGACAGCTCGTCGGTGCTGCAGGTCAAGGGCGATCGGCTGCTCATCATCGGCGGCCGCGGCTTCCCAAATCCGGACGAGATCCTGGGCCTCAGCTTCGGCCTGACGGACGAGAGCAGCCCCAGCACGGAAGTGGCGCGCAAGCGCGCGCCGGTCATCCTGGAAGATGCGCCGAAGCATTACAGCGGCTTCCGCGCCGAGCCACACGCCGAGGCCGGCATCCGCTCGTGGATGGGCGTGCCCCTCCTGTTTGGCGATCGTCTGATCGGCATGTTCACACTGGACAAGCGCCAGCCCGGCTTTTACACCGAGGCGCACGCCCGGCTGGCGCTAGCCTTCGCCGCCCAGGCGGCCATCGCCATCGAGAACGCGCGACTGTTCGAGGAGACCCAGCAGCACCTCGGCGAGCTGGCGATCATCAACAGCATCGGCCAGGCATTGGCCTCTCAGCTCGAGCTCGACGCGCTGATCGATCTGGTCGGCGAAAAAATGCGCATCATCTTCGACGTGCAATACGTCTTCATCGCACTGCTCGACCGCCTGACCCCCGCAGACAGCGCGCGAGGGCAGGCGGGCATCATCAGCTTTCCCTACTACTGGGATCTGGATCATCGCGAGCACTCCAAAGAGACGATCCGGCTCGGCAAAGGACTGACCTCGCGCATCATCGAATCGCGCCAGCCGCAGTTGATCAACTTCGACTGGGAACGGCGGGCGATCGAGCTGGGCGCGATCTTCACGGGCGAGCCGGTGAAGTGCTCGCTGGGCGTGCCCATCCTGGTTGGCGACGACGCCATCGGCGCGATCATGCTGCAGAGCACTCAGCGTGAGGGAGTCTTCACCGACGCGGACGTGCGCCTGCTGGCGACGATCGCAGCCAACGTCGGCGTGGCCATCCAGAACGCGCGGCTGTTTCAGGAAACGGCGCGCCTGCTGGAGCAGAGCCAACAGCGCGCCGCCGAGCTGGCGGTCATCAACAGCGTGCAGCAGGCGCTGGCCTCCCAACTGGACTTCCAGGCTGCGATTGAGATGGAGGGCAATAAGATTCGCGAGGTGTTCAAAGCGCAGGGCCTGTACATCGCGCTGGTCGATCAGGCCAGCGGCACGCTTCACTTCCCGTACTGGCTGGAGCAGGGGCAGCGCTTTCAAGTCCCTGCGCGCCCGCTCGGCGCGGGCTTTACCTCGCACGTCATTCGAACGCGCCAGCCGTTCGTGGTCAATCGTGACATTGAGAAGCGCAGGGCCGAACTGGGCGCCTCCAGCTCGCAAAGCGGCCACCCGATTAAAGCCTACGCCGGCGTGCCGCTTCTGGCCGGCGAGGATGTGATCGGCGTCATCGCGCTGGGTAACTGGGATCATGAGGATGCCTTCAGCGATTCTGAGATGCGTTTGCTGGCGACGCTGGCGTCGAGCATGAGCGTGGCGCTTCAAAATGCGCGGCTCTTCGACGAGACGAAGCGTCTGCTGGAGCAGAGCCGGCAGCGCGCCGCCGAGCTGGCGACGATCAACAGCATCGTCCAGGCGCTGGCGTCTCAACTGGAGCTCCACGCGCTGATCGATCTGGTCGGCGAGCAGGTGCGCCAGATATTCGACGTGCAGATCGTGTACATCGCGCTGCTCGACCGGCGGACGGATCTGATCCACTTCCCTTATAACTACGAGATCGACCGGCGCATCGCCGCCCGGCCCTTACGACTCGGCGAAGGCTGGGCGTCCAAGATCATCCAATCGCGCCAGCCCATCTTGATCAATGAGGACCTGGCCCAGCGGCGCGCGGCACTGGACATCGAGATCATCGGCTCGCCGTCGAAGACTTATCTGGGCGTGCCGATCACGGTTGGCGATGAGTCTATCGGCGCGATCAGCGTGCAAAACACGGAACGGGAGGAGGTCTTCAGCGAAGCCGACGTGCGCCTGCTGACGACGATCGCGGCCAACGTCGGCGTGGCGATTGAGCGCGCCCGGCTGTACGCCTCGGCGCAGGAGCAGAAGCAATACTTCGAGTCGATCGTGTTGTATAATCCGGTGGCGATTGTGACGGTGGATCCGAATGCGACGGTTCTCTCGTGGAACCCGGCGGCGGAACGGTTATTCGGCTACACGGCGGCCGAGGCGATCGGCTGCAACATCGACGACCTGATCGCGACGAGCCAGACTGTCCATGCGGAGGCGGTCGCCTATTCCCGACAGGCCATGGCCGGTGAGCGCTTGCACGTCATCACGCGGCGCAACCGCAAAGACGGCACGCTGGTGGACGTCAGGGTCCTGGCCGTGCCGGTCGAAGTCGGCGGTCAGCCGCAGGCATACATCGCCATTTATCACGACATCACCGACCTGCAGCGCGCCCGCCGTGAAGCCGAAACGGCGAACGAGGCCAAGAGCGCTTTCCTGGCCAACGTCAGTCACGAGCTGCGCACGCCGCTGACGTCAGTCCTGGGCTTCGCCAAAATCATCAAGAAGCGTCTGGACGAGGTCATCTTCCCCAGGGTTCAGGGCGACGACGGCCGAACGCGGCGCGCCATCGGCCAGGTGCGCGACAACATCGACATCATCGTCAGCGAGGGCGAGCGGTTGACGGCGTTGATCAATAACGTGCTTGACCTGGCCAAGATCGAAGCTGGGCGGGTCGAATGGCAGGCGCAGCCCGTTCAGATTGCCGACGTGATCGAGCGCGCCGCGACGGCCACGGCGTCCCTGTTCGCCGCGAAGCGCCTGGCGCAGATCACAGACGTCGATCTGGATTTGCCGGAGATCATCGGCGATCACGACCGCCTCGTCCAGGTCATGATCAATCTCATCTCGAACGCGATGAAGTTTACCGAGCGCGGCTCGGTGACGTGCCGCGCCCGCCTGGACTCAGTGATCAGTGATCAGTTATCAGTGATCAGTGGGTCGCAGCGTAGCGGAGGGGGGCGCAACCCCACAACTGCCGGCGGGGCGGCGGGGTCAGAGGCCCGCGCCGAACGGCGGGACATCGTGGTGAGCGTGATCGACACCGGCGTCGGCATCGCGCGCGACGACCTCTCCAAGGTCTTCGAGCAGTTCGTGCAGGTCGGCGATACGCTCACCGATAAGCCGCAAGGCACCGGGCTGGGCCTCGCGATCAGCAAGCAGATCGTCGAGCACCATGGCGGCCGCATCTGGGTGGAGAGCGTCGTGGGCGAGGGCAGCACGTTCTCCTTCACCCTGCCCGTCGGCGGGGCGGCGAGCGGCGATAGTCAGTCATCAGTCATCAGTCATCAGTATTCAGAGCGCCCGGCGGAGACGGCGCCATCGGATCGAACGCCTGCGCTCGCGCAGCAGGCGCGGGCGGTGCGATCGAATGAGTAAAAAATTCTTTCGGCAGTTTCCGGCCGAACTGAGCATGCTGGTGGAGATCCGGCGCTACGTCGAAGACATCGCGGCCGGTTTCGGCGCCGACGACTCCGCCTTGTTAGATGTGGTTCAGGCGGTGGACGAATCGGCCGCCAATATCATCATGCATGGCTACCGTGGCGGGCCAGGCACGATCGACATCGAAATCAGGCGCGAGGACGATTCGCTCACCGTTTGCCTGCGCGATCAGGCGCCATTGTTCGATCCGACCCGCGTGCCGGCCCCGGACCTGACGCTCCCGCTGGACCTGCGACCTCTCGGCGGGATGGGGGTTTATCTGACCCGGAAGCTCATGGACGAGGTGGCTTATCGCGTCACGTCCGAAGGCGGCAACGAGCTGACGCTTCGTAAAAGCCTGCCCTCAGGGTCAGTGACCAGTGATCAGTGATCAGTAATCAGTGGTCAGTAATCAGTACTGGACAACTGATGACTGATAACTGACAACTGAAAACTGATGACTGATAACTGATGACTGATAACGAAGGGCCTCTGTGAGCAGTGAGCAGGGACCCAAGGAATCTATCCGTGGGAGGAAGACAAGAATGAATATCATCGTTGAGAACGCCCAGGGCAGGGTGCCGGTGACCATTCTGGAACTGCACGGCGACCTGGACGGTTCGAACTATCAGGAGGTCATCGCCAGGGCGCGCGACCTGTACGGGGCCGGAATGCGCCATCTGCTGATCGACATGGGCGACACGGCGTACATGAGCAGCGCCGGCCTGGTGGCGCTGCACAGCGCGATCTTGCTGCTGCGCGGCGAACAGCCGCCCGACCCGGAGTCGGGATGGAGCGCATTTCACGCGATCGCCCGCGAGCAGGGCGGCGGCATGCAGAAGGCCGTCAAGCTGCTCAACCCGCAACCGAGGGTGCGCCGCACGCTGGAAATGACGGGCATGCAGGAGTTCTTCGAGGTCTACACCGATCGGCAGGCGGCCGTCGAGTCATTCTGACGCAGGTTTGGTCGGGTGGTCGAGTGGTCGAGTGGTCGGGGCTGAGCACCTGACACCTGAGCACCTGACACCTGAGCACCTGACACCTGAAGGTTTGGCCGGGGGATCTGGGGGTATGGTTCCGCTGCATCGCTTGATTAAGCGCGAAAACGCCGAGGCGCTCGTGCGCGAGTTCGCGGCTCTCTTGCCCGGCGTCGATTTCGCGCTAGCCGACCCGGATGGGCGCGTGCTGGCCGGCGTGGGCGAATGGCCTCGATCGGCGCCAGCCCTGAGCGTAGTCGAAGGGGCGCTGGCTCTCGTCAAGGGCGAGCGCGTCGTCCACGCCGAAGGGCCTGTCCTGAGCGAAGCCGAAGGACTGACCATCCTGCCACTCTGGGTCGACGCGGCGCTGGTGGGCGCGCTGATCGCAAAGCAGTCCTCCCCTCTCCCCCCGCAGACCCCCGCAGACAGCGTGCGAGGGCAAGCAGCAGGCGAGGGCAGGCTGTCGTCTGCGACGGGAGAGGGGCCGGGGGTGAGGGCGCTGCACTGCTTGCACGCTTGCGCGACGATGCTCGCCGCGCAGACGATCGAAACGCGCGATATCGCCCGCGAGACGCTGGAACGCTACCGGGAGATCAACCTCCTGTATCAGATCGGCGAGACGATCGGCGGCTGCCTGGACGCGGCCGAGATTCCGGGCATGGCGCTGGCCGAAGCACGGCGCGCCATTCGGGCCGAGGCGGGCGCCGTGCTGCTGCCGGCTTCAGACAACCATGTCCTGAGCGAAGCCGAAGGAGGCGATGCCTGGGAGGTGAAAGCCGGCTTCGGCGAAGACGCCGACTTCATGCTGCTGTCCGACCTGGCGCGGCCTTTGATCGATCGTGCGCGGGTCAGAGGTATCCCCGATATCGTCGAGCGCGCGAAGTCCCCGACCGAAGGAAGTGGGGCGCCGGACGAAAGCCCGCTCCTTCGGCCCTTCGACTACGCTCAGGGCGGGCTTCGCTCAGAGCTTGCCCCGAGCCCTGCGAGGGGACAAGGTTTCGGCTCTCTGTTGTGCGCGCCGCTCAGGTCGCGCGAGCGCACGCTGGGCGCGCTGCTGCTCGGTCGATCGGCCGACCGGGCGGCATTCACGGCAAGCGACGAGAAGCTGGCGATGGCGATCGCCGGCCAGGCAGCCATCGCGATCGAGAAGGCGTGGCTGCATCGCCAGGAAATCGAGCGGCAGCGCATGGAGGAAGAGCTGTCGGTCGGGCGGCGCATCCAGCTCAGCCTGCTCCCGCAAGCCTGCCCCGACTCGCCGGGCTGGGAGTTCGCGGCGTCGTATCGCGCCGCGCGCGAAGTGAGCGGCGACTTTTACGACTTCTTCGAAGCGCCGGATGATGAGGCCCGGTTGAGAGTCGTGATCGGCGACGTGACGGGCAAGGGCGTGCCGGCGGCGCTCATGATGGCGTTCAGCCGCGCGCTCATTCGCGCCGAATCGACGAGCGGCCGGAATCCCGCCGAGGTGCTGGAGCGCGTCAACCGCGCCATCGCCTGGAACCGTTCGCGACTGCTGCTGACGGCCTTTTACGCTGCGCTCGATACGCGCAGCGGTCGGATGACGTTCGCCAGCGGCGGGCACGATTGGCCGCTCTGGCTGAAATCGGCGACGGGCGAATGTCTTGAGCTGGAGACGCGCGGAATCGTTCTCGGCGCTCTCAACGAGAACCCGCTGGTCGATCGCGCGGTCGATCTGGCTCCCGGCGACCTCGTGGTATGCTTCACGGACGGCGTGACCGAAGCGCGGAATTCCGAAGGCCAGATGTTCGGCCTGGAAAGGCTGAGGGCGGTGGTGAAGGCCAGCCGTCACGCCGGCGCACAGCGTGCCCTGACGGCCATCGTCGAGGCGGTCGAGGGCTTCGTCGGCGACACGCCGCAGTCGGACGATCTCACTGTCGTCGTGGTCAAGCGAACCAGTCGTGTCGAGGAGGCTTCACATGGGGCAGAAAGTGCTGATCGTGGATGACGAGGCGCACATCCGGCTGCTGATCCAACAGACGCTTGAGGAACTCGAGGAGCGCGGCGTGGAGATTCTGACCGCCGCGAACGGCGAACAGGCGCTGGAGATGATCCAGGCCGATAAGCCTGACCTGATTTTCCTCGACGTGATGCTGCCCAAGATGAACGGCTTCGACGTGTGCGATCGGGTGAGAAACGCTTGGGGGATGCGCGACGTGTACATCGTCATGCTCACGGCCAAGGGACAGGAGTTCGACCGGCAGAAGGGCGAGCGAGTCGGCGCGAACGTGTACATGACCAAGCCGTTCGATCCGGACGAGTTGCTGCGGAAGGCCGTCGAGGTGCTGGGATGAACGCGTCGAGTACTTTGCGGGCCGACTGCATCTTCTGCAAAATCGTCGCCAACCAGGCATCCGGCCACGTACTCTATCAAGACGATCAGGTCACAGCCTTCCGCGACATCCACCCCGTCGCGCCAACCCACATCCTCATCGTGCCGAACAAGCACCTGGAGTCCACCCGCGACTTAACTCCCGAGGACGCGCCGCTGGCGGGTCACATGCTCATCGTCGCCCACCGCCTGGCCGAGCAGGCTGGCATCCAGGATTCCGGCTATCGCCTGATCGTCAACACCGGCCCCGATGCCAACCAGCGGGTCTTCCACCTGCACCTGCATCTGATCGGCGGACAGAGAATGCGCCATCCGATGGGATAGGGATACTACCGAGTTTTCGGTTGCTTCATTTGCTGGATGTTAGCTGGCTGGTTGAACATGTGCAGAAATTATCAATGTTGATCTCGTTCCCCCCTTTGTGCTACACTGATATCAGCGCTGGCTTTTCCAGGAGGCAGCGAGCCCCATACGTATTCCAAAGATTAGCATGACATTTTGTCCAGAGGAAGTGATAGCACTGGGCAGCGTCGCGGTGGCATAGACAAAAAGACCTCGTCAATTGGGAGGTGGTCGATGGCATTCACCGATAATTCGGATTTCTATATAGCACTGCATGAGGACGGCATTAACACCGTGGTAAAACATGTTATGCGTCAGCGCCCCTCGCTCTTCAACTATGGCACCGCCTTAGTTCAGGCGAAACCGGATCTGTTATGCGAAGCCATCGAGGCAGCACCGGGAGTTACACAATTAATCACGGTACAGCCCCCACTTCCTTTATTGGGTGCGAACAATTTTGCATTGAACTATTGCTTTCAGCTAACGAATCTAGACATTGAATTTCATCCTGGCAATGTGATTACTTTACCTTCGGAATTGAACCCGCCACTAGGAGCGCAGCATTTTGCCTTCCGTGCCCGTGCTTGCGGTGGCTTAGGGTGTCCATCAAAAAATGATCGCCCTTTGTTCGATGGTCTTTTTGACCTGGACCGATTCATTCTGAAACAAACTTTCTCACCAGGCAGTCCTTCCCGGTCACGAAGATCCAATCCTGTCGCCGTTGCACAGGCACTGCCATTCAGCGCAAGTCAAGCAGCATTCCAGGGCAGGCGACTGACCGGGTCAGGAGGGACAATACAAAAATTGGTTCCGCCAATATCAGTTTTCCCTCCGGTCATTGGTACGGAAGTAGTAGATGTCCCCACAACTCATGTATTTCCCACGCGAGCGCTTTCCTGTTTTTGTCTGGAGCTGTTGGCGACAGGCCAGGGCCACATCACCGGGCCGGGGGGAAATCAAAAGATAAACATAGAGCTGGATGATTTGGAAATCGTGGATTTAGCGCCGGAAGGACTGGAGAATAGCCTGGAATGTTATATCCTGTTGGTTGCAAACAAGGTCGTTTTGGAGCAGGTTAACGAGGCAATTTCCAATACCCTGTTTAGCCTGATTCAATTGGGAGGTTCCGGTTCTTTGAAACTTTCCGCTTCAACAGCCGTGCCCAACAACCCAGCGATTGAAGAAAATCAGTTCAAGGCATTCATTAACCTGGATGAATTTAGCCTAGACATTCCACCGATCGTTGTCGAAGAAGGTGGAGAAGAGCCAGAGATAACGAATACGGAACGACCCAGATCCAGCACAGGCCCCTTTGATCTTACGGCGGCGATTTCCAAAGAATCCTTCATCCGTTTCTTCGAATCGATACGGGATAATACGACGTTCGACATTACCGTTACGCCGCGTGCCATCATCGGTGATGTTGTTAAAGCCGGCGCCAGGTTCGTATTCCACCTGGATAACGGCAGCATCAATTTCGGAGCTAATAACACTATCCAGATTAATGAGCTGGATATCAAATGGGATGTACTCCAGGTGAATTTGATCATCGATCTCCCTAAAATGTGCGTCCCGCCTTTTGAGATTTGCGTACCCGGTTTAGGTTGCACGCCTCAAGTTTGCGTGTTTGAAGGGGAGAATGATATTCCTTTTACCCTAAACATCCCCGCAATTTTTACCTCAGAAGTAAGTATTGACCTCCGCCCGAAGGTGTACTACGGAATTAGCCCTGCCGGAAACAAGTGGCTCATACAGCTTGAACCCATAGGGCCTGTGGATATTGATATCATTGATATTTCCGATACGATCGGAGACATTCTGGATAATGCGATACAAACTGCTATCGATGCGCTCGGTCTGCCCAGCGTGGTGGACGAAATCCTTGACGCGATCATCGATACGATACGAGATCTTCTCGATATCGGAGACGATGTTCAGGAGTGGATAAAAGACCTGGTCTTCGATATACTTGGCGTTGAGCTGGGGATTGACAATCTTCTGTTCAAGTTCTTTACAGATGAATTTAAGATTCTCGATCTGGCTGATCCAGTCGAAGTTCTTGAAGAGGATGCTCCTTTAATCCCGGTAAGAATCCCGATCGAATTCATAGCGGCCAAAGTAAACGAACACGAAATGATCATTGAAGCCGATGTGGAGAAGTAAGAATGAACGCAAAAGCGAACCGTTACATACTGACGCAGGCCAGTTGGGATAGTGGCCGGCTCACTCCCTTGGCGTCAGTCATGCACCGCTTTCAAGAGCCAGGTCAATACCAGGGCATAGTCCTTCACGGAACAGAGACAGTGGGATTATTCGATCTTGTGGTTGATGAGAAGTCTCCCGAGGCGCAAGTGAACATCGATCTCGAAGCGGTCTATCAGCGCAGATATGCACAAACTGGAGGGGGGAATCCTTTCGTGGTGAATCCACGGCAGCCCACTGCATTCTACGTCGCGCGTGGTCGCGGAGGCTATGCAGTCGTCGTCTATAGGTCAGACGCGGGGCGGAGGGCCGCGGAGTTTGACAGTCGTGAACTTAAAGACGGAGATGTTTTCACTTTGACTCCCATCCGTCGTGGCATCTATTCCGCCACCAACAAGGGCGCGGCTAAAGGTGAAATTCAAGTTCAGAAAAGAAAAGGGCGATCCATTCCTACCCAACCTGTCATAATCGAATGTACAGAGAAAGGATTCAAGCCTGAAAAGGCAAAAGCCGAGTTTTCACAGCCGCTATTTTATGTGATTAAGACACCGTCTCGAATTACGATCCAGCTAGAGCAGCAGCCGGATGATGAACCAGGGTCTGTACGCCGTCGGAGTACTCCCAGGAAGAAGGAAGCCGCCTAACGACCTTGACCTATTATGAGGCCAGGCTGTCATTCGTCGGGCGATATGGACGGCTCCAGCCATTCGCGCCCGGCGCGATTGTCTCCGATGTCCACCGAGACAATTTGCTCGACTTGATACCGATCCACCACCGCCAACAATCCATTCATCGATTTCGCGTCGTCGCTTGTCACAACCACGACGTCGATGTCCCGATCCCAGAACGGCATGCGCGATCCGAGCGCGGCCAGCGCGTGAACGTGCAGCTTGCCGTCCGGCTGCCACGACAGCGCCAGCTCGCCCAGCAGTACGATGACGCCGATGGCAGGTAAGGCCAATCGAGGCGAGAGCAACTTTGCCATACGCTGTTTCACCTCTGCGCGTTGCTCAGCATTGCGTGAAACGTAAAACGTAAGGGCGGCGAGCACGGCGACGTAGGCCACATCCCACACCGGATCGACGTAGCCCAGCTCGATCGCCACGCCGGGCGCTTGAGCGAACAGGTGAATGACCTGAAGTGTCCACGTCAGGAACAGCCACGCCGCCCAGCCGACCATCTGACCAAGTGGCAAAGCGACCATCCCGACCAGCAGCGCCAGCCCGCCGAAGAGCATCACGCCCGGCTGTGCGGGCAGCACCAGCGCGTTGACGATCAACGTGAGAACCGAGATCTGCGGACGCGCTGGCGCCGACGAAAACGGTGTACGAGACGATCAGCAGCAGCAGAATGGGAAACGCGCGCCGGCGTCCGAACAACCGCACTGCCGGCACGGACGCCAGCGCGATCAAAACGGCGAAATTATAGCCGTTGATATAAAAGCAAACCGGATGTGGCGTTTCGACTAGAAGGCGTGCTTCAACAAGTGCCCACCAGGCCATCCTTCAAATCTGCAAAACGGGTGTAGAATTTGTTCAGCCGAGGGCATTCGACTTTACCCTGCTTCGGCCCACGATGTCCTATCGCTTGATGCCCACTTAACCCAACTCAACTGGAAGTGGGCCAATGATCGAATCGGCCTGCACGACTGCGCATCGGGCAAGAGGCTGATCTACGGTGATTCTCGCGCAACTCACGTCGACGGCCAGCTTCATCGCCACGGTGGTTTCGCTGTGGCTCGGGTGTTACGTGGTGACGCGCAGCCCCCGGAGCCGGCTGGCCTGGCTGGCGGGCCTCACCCTGTGGTTGCTGGCCAACATTTTTGTCAGCGCATTTGTGTCGGTGGATGTGTCGCCGGCCGCAATCGGGTGGCCGGCTTGGCCGCTCAACTTACCTCTCGCCATCTGGTACCACCTGAGTCTGGAAACCCTGCCTGCGAATCGAGGGCGCCGGCAGCGCCGGCTTCTGTTTCTGGTTTACGCCCAGGCGGTCGCGCTCGACATTCTCGCCGTCGCCACGCCCTTGATCATGCGCGAGGGCCGATCGGGGCTGGGCGTCTACACCGCGCTGTTTTCGCACGGGCCTCTTTTCCCACTCCTGCCGATCGGCCTGATCGGCGTATCGTCCCTCGCGCTCTACAACTTTCGGACGGCGCGGCAGGCCGCCTTGAACCTGGCCTTTCGCAAACAACTCAACAGCCTGATGATCGGCACCGGCCTGGCTGTGCTGGGTATCAGTTATTGGATGGGGGCGATCGGGCTGGGCCTGCAAGTGCCTGACTTGCCGATTATCCTGGCGCTCGGCCTGGGTGTTGGGACATTGGGCTATGGCACCGTCCGCTATAGCGCGCTCGTCGACGGCCGCGTTCTGCGTTATGACGTTGTGTTTAACGGCCTGCTCATCCTCGCCGTATCGGCGCTCTACCTCGCCGTGCTGGGGATTCTTCAGCGGGTCTTCGACTTCCCGAACATCGTCGTCGTCATCCTGGTTGCGCTGGCGGTCGCCACTCACTCCGGTTTCGAGTTTGCGCGGCGGCTGCTCGATCGACCGTTCTTGCGACAGTCCGAGCGCACTCTGCGCGCGACCCTGCACAGCGCCATCGTCGACGTCGGCGAGCGCAAGGCGCTGGATGATGGCTTGCGCAGCGCGCTCGCCGCAGTCGTCGTCGGCGTAAACGCCACATGGGGCGCGATCGCACTCCGTGAGGGAGTAGATCACGTCGTTCGCGCCTCATACCACTGGAAGCGTGTGGGCGCACGCCTGCCCGCCGAAGCGCTGAATGCACGGGAGCTTACGACCGTGATGCCGGACGGCTCGAGCCGGCCACTCGCCGTCGTCGCCCCACTAATTGCCGAGGCCGACCCGCTAGGCGCTATCCTGCTCGGCCAGCCGAAGGGCAGCCCCACTTACGGCGAGAATGATCTCGACCTGGTGTCCGAAGCCGCCGACGGCCTGGCCGAATTCGTGCGCTACGTCCGCCGCCAGGAAACCCAAGCGCGAGAAATCGGTCAAGTGCTGCAGGCGTTTCGGACGCGCGAGCGGGAACTGCAGGAGAAGATCGAGGCGCTCGGTTCTGCGGCGATGCCCGAGGCGGTCGACCCGAAATACATCGCCAGGGTCGAAGATGCGCTGCGGCGATTGTACGATTACTCCTACCTCGGCGAGCATGCGTTGGCGCTGGACTTGCTCGCCTATCACCACGCAGCCACTCACCTCGACCGGGGCAAGGCGGTGAATGCAGCCCTGGTCGCCGCCGTCGAAAAACTACGCCCGGCGGGGGTCGAGCCGCGCGAACTGCCCTCCCGCGAGTGGCACCCCTACCTGGTTCTGCGCGATGCCTACGTCCACGGCAACTCCAACCGCGATATTATGTCCAAGCTGTATGTGAGCGAAGCGACATTCCACCGCACCCGCCGCAGCGCCCTGCGCGCCGTCGCCAAAGCGCTGTACGAGATGGAATCCCCCGCCGGTCTGCCAAACTGACAGTTTTTGATACTTTTCCCCCTGGAATTGAAAGCGCGGAGGGTGTGTAATCGGCTTCGATCGAGACAGTTAGCCGGAGCCGATGGTAAACACACCCTCCGCTTGCTGTTCCGGGCCGAAAGAGCGATCAAAGCCTCAGCGAAAGGAACGGGCAGATGAGTTTACTCGAACGCATCGCACATAGTGATGGAGACCCACAACGCACGATCGCGGCCTTGCGCCTCATCAATGAGCGCCAGGTGCGAGAATTGAGACAGTGCCAGGGGTATTCACCGGCCAAGACCGAGGTTGGACAGAGGGTAACGACCAGATTGGAGGTTGAATCCCATGTCACGGCAAAAGTCGAGCAAGATGATCAAAGTGTTCCTTCGGGGATTAGCCCTCCTGAACGCTCTCGCTCTGATGGCGAGTGATCGGCTGGTAGCCTCCGCCCAGCCCCTTCGATCAATACCGTGAGATGCCCCTAGTCCACACAAGCCCTATCGCTCAGGAGATGCAGACTTCAAATGCGCTCGCAGGAGGACCCCATGTCACACTTTCGACTTCTTTCACTTGCCGTCGTCTTCGGCTTACTGTTCACCAGCGCCTCGACGGCCGCGTCCGGCGGCCCATCACCTGCAAGTCCCCAACAGGCAAACGCCGATACTGCCCGCGTGCAAGTGCAAACCTCCAACGTCGCACTCGTCGGCCAGATCGGCGGCAATATCGAAGCCGCAGCCGTGCAGGGCAACTACGCCTACGTTGGGGTTGGCCCACGTCTGGTCATCCTGAATATCTCTAATCCGGCTAACCCGGTGGTCGTCGGTCAGACAGGTGTCTTGCCTGGCTTGATAAGGGACGTGGCAGTGGCGGGCAACTACGCCTACGTCGCCGATGGGCCCAGTGGCTTCCTGCATATCATCGACGTCTCCAACCCGGCCGCTCCGACCGAGGTCGGCTTCTATGACACGCTGGGGTGGGCACAGGGCGTGGCGGTGGCGGGCAACTATGCCTACGTCGCCGGTTGGAGTGCGGACCTGCACATCATCGACGTCTCCAACCCGGCCGCTCCGACCGAGGTCGGCTTCTATGCCACGCGAGGGTATGCACAGGACGTTGCAGTGGCGGGCAACTACGCTTACGTCGGGAGTTTCCTCGGCCTGCACATCGTCAACGTCTCCAACCCGGCTGCTCCGACCGAGGTCGGCTTCTATGACACGCCGGGGTATGCACAGAACGTGGCGGTGGCAGGCCGCTACGCTTACGTCGCTGGTGTGTACAACGGCCTGCGCATCATCGACATCTCCAACCCGGCCATCCCGACCGAGGTTGGATTCTATAACACGCCGGGGTCGCCGGGGGATTTCGTGCACGTGGCGGTAGCGGGCAACCACGCTTACGTCACCAATGGTGGGTATGGCCTGCGAATCGTCAACGTGTCGAACCCGGCCATCCCGACCGAAGTCGGCTTCTACGACACGCCGGGGTATGCACAGGACGTGGCGGTGGCGGGCAACTATGCCTACGTCGCTGATTGGAATGCGGGCCTGCGCATCGTCATCGTGTCCAACCCGGCCGCCCCGACCGAGGTCGGCTTCTACGACACACTGGCGCTTGCACGGGACGTGGCACTGGCGGGCAACTACGCTTACGTCGCCGATGATGTAGATGGCCTGCGCATCATCGACGTGTCTAACCCGGCCGCCCCGACCGAAGTCGGCTTCTATGACACGCCGGGGTCTGCCATGGGCGTGGCGGTGGCGGGCATTCATGCCTACGTCGCCGATTGGAATGCGGGCCTGCGCATCATCAGTGTCTCCAACCCGGTCGCCCCGACCGAGGTCGGCTTCTACGGCACGTCGGGGCTGGCTTGGGGCGTGGCGGTGGCGGGCAACTACGCCTACGTCGCCGATGGTGGTGACGGCCTGCGCATCATCAACGTCGCCAACCCGGCCATACCGACCGAGGTCGGCTCCTATGGCACGCCGGGGTCTGCCGTGGGCGTGGCGGTGGCGGGCCACTACGCCTACGTCGCCGATGAGGTAGATGGCCTGCGCATCGTCAACGTGTCCAACCCGGCCGCTCCGACCGAGGTCGGCTTCTATGACACGCCGGGGTATGCACAGGGCGTGGCGGTGGCGGGCAACTACGCCTACGTCGCCGATGACTACGGCGGCCTGCGCATCATCGACGTGTCCAACCCGGCCATCCCGACCGAGGTCGGCTTCTATTATACGCCAGGGTTTGCACAGGACGTGGCGGTGGCGGGCAACTACGCCTACGTCGCCGATTGGAATGCGGGCCTGCGCATCGTCGACGTGTCCAACCCGGCGACCCCGACCGAGGTCGGCTTCTACGACACACTGGGGTATGCCTGGTATGTGGCGGTGGCGGGCAACTACGCCTACGTCGCCGATTACTACGGCGGATTGGTCATCCTGCGCTACTTAGAGTTAAGATTTTTCCTGCCTCTCATCCTGCGCAACCGGTGACTGACAGTTTTTGACACCTTCCCCACTTGGATTGACAGTGCCACTGTAGTCAAATCCATTCATTCTCGATCCAGGAGGATACAATGTTTCCACGAAACGTGTTTGCGATGGCGTTCAACGCACTGAAACGAGTTAGTGCGATTCTGCTGGCAATCTTGTTTGTTCTGCCGGCAGCTACCGTTGCAGGGTTTCAGGCGCCGGCGCCAGAGCAGGCTCCGTTGCCGGAAATGCCGATGGCAACGGTCAGGCAGTCTCCGGGCGCCAGCGTCATCGGCGCCATCCCTGTCGGTTCCGCGCCTATCGGCATCGCGGTCAGTCCCAACGCCAACCGCGTCTACGTCAACAACTACGGCAGCAACGACGTCTCCGTCATCGACGGGCAAACAGACACCGTCACTGCCACGATCCCGGTCGGCGCGCGTCCCTACTGGGGCGTCGGTATCAGCCGCAGCACCGGCTACGTCTACGTCGTCAACAACGGCAGCAACAGCGTCTCGGTCATCGACCCCGATACGTCGAGCGTCATCAACACCATCACTTCAGGTGTGGGTTCGACACCCGAGGGTCTGGCATTCAACACACGCAAAAACCTGCTCTACGTCCCCCACAGCGCTAACCAGGTCTCGGTCATCTCGGACCAAACCGCGGGTGGCAGTGTGGTCGGCACCATCTGGACCAATCCATACAACCATCTGATGGTGGTCAACGAAAAGACGCAGCGCGGCTACGTCAGTCTCAGCGGCTCACCCGCCTCGGTCGCCGTACTAGACATGGACAACCACACCACCCTGACGCACATCCCGTTTAACGGCTTCATCAGCGGTTTTGGAATTGCGCTCAACGAGACGACCGATCGCGTCTACGTCACGCACGGAGACGAAGACAAACTCACCGTTATCAATGGCGCGACCAACAGCATCATCACCCAAATTGCCACAGGTGACCATCCCTCCGGCGTCGCGGTCAACGAGTTGAACAACCACGTCTACGTCACCAACTACCTTGCCGACACGTTAACCATCATAGACGGCGCCACCAACACGGTGATCCAGACCCTGAGCGTCGGCGATGGACCACAAGGGGTGGCGGTCAATCCGAATACGGCAAAAGTGTACGTCGCCAATCGAAATGACGACACGGTCACAGTGATCCAGGATGGCCGGGAGGACCCCCTGCCCGACAAGTTCCTCTTCGCCATCGGCGCTCAGGCGCCTGTGGGGTGGTTCTGGGGGCCCTCTGGCGTAGCCGTGGCCTCTAACGGCACGGTTTACGTGGCGGATAGAGACAACGACCGCATCCAGCGCTTCAGCGCTACGGGTCAGTTCTTGGGGAAGTGGGGCTCCCTGGGTGTCAGCGACGGGCAGTTCAAACAGCCCTGGGATGTGGCTGCTGCTCCCGACGGCACGGTCTACGTGGCAGACACGGGCAACGACCGCATAGAGCGCTTCAGCGCTACGGGTCAGTTCCTTGGGAAGTGGGGCTCTCCGGGCAGCGGCGACGGGCAGTTCTGGTATCCTCAGGGCGTAGCGGCGGCCCCTGAAGGCACGGTGTACGTGGCAGACGCGGGCAACACCGCATCCAGCGCTTCAGCGCGACAGGCGAGTTCCTAGGCAAGTGGGGCTCCCAGGGCAGCGGCGACGGGCAGTTCTCCTTTCCCCAAGGCGTGGGCGTGGCGCGCGACGGCACAGTCTACGTGGTGGACTGGTTGAATCACCGCATCCAGCGCTTCAGCGCTACGGGCGAGTTCCTGGGCAAGTGGGGTTCCTGGGGCAGCGGCGACGGGCAGTTCTATTATCCCGAGAGCGTGGCAGTGGCCGCCGACGGCACGGTGTACGTGGCGGACTCGGACAACAACCGCATCCAGCGCTTCAACGCGACAGGCGAGTTCCTGGGCAAATGGGGCTCCCAGGGTAGAGGCGACGGGCAGCTTGTTCAACCCTTTGGCGTAGCGGCGGCCCCTGACGGCACGGTGTACGTGGCAGACACGGGCAACCACCGCATCCAGCGCTTCAGCGCGACAGGCGAGTTCCTGGGCAAGTGGGGTTCCTGGGGCAGCGGCGACGGGCAGTTCGCCTCTCCTCACGGCGTGGCCGTGGCTGCCGACGGCACGGTCTACGTGGCAGACACGGGCAACAACCGCATCCAACGCTTCAGCGCCACAGGTCAGTTCTTGGGGAAGTGGGGCTCATGGGGCAGCGGCGACGGGCAGCTCTGGTCTCCTCAGGGCATAGCGGTAGCCCCTGACGGCACGGTGTACGTGGCAGACACGGGCAACGACCGCATCCAGCGCTTCAGTGCTACGGGTCAGTTCCTGGGCAAGTGGGGCTCCCAGGGTAGCGGCGACGGGCAGTTCAACCGTCCCAAGAGCGTGGCAGTGGCCCCTGACGGCACGGTCTACGTGGCAGACACGGGCAACCACCGCATCCAGCGCTTCAGCGCGACAGGCGAGTTTCTGGGAAAGTGGGGCTCTCCGGGCAGCGGCGACAGGCAGTTCAACTCTCCCGAGGGCGTGGCCATAGCGCCCGACGGCACGGTGTACGTGGCGGAAAGGTTGAACTACCGTATCCAGCGCTTCAGCGCCACGGGCGAGTTCCTGGGCAAGTGGGGCTCATGGGGCAGCGGCGACGGGCAGTTCAGCGTGCCCGAGGGCGTAGCGGTGGCCCCTGACGGCACGGTGTACGTGGCAGACACAGGCAACCACCGTATCCAGCGCTTCAGCGCCACGGGTGAATTCTTGGACCAGTGGGGATCCCCAGGCAGTGGCGACGGACAGTTCCAGTATCCCGGAGTTGTGGCAGTACCGCCTGGTGGCATGGTCTACGTAGCGGAGTGGTTCAATCACCGCATCCAGGCCTTCGGTACGTCATACCCATCCACCTGGCGAGACGAATTTTTCGCCAACCGCTGGCTGTCGGAGCGGCCGCTGGTCATCACCTCGACAGCTCAGGTGGACTTTAACTGGGGCATGGACGCACCGGACCCTGCTCTCCCGGCCGATGGTTTCTCCGCCCGCTTTCAGCGCTACCTCCCGCTGTCCGCAGGGCGCACCTGTTTCACCGTCCAGGCTGAAGGCGGCGTGCGGCTCTGGGTGGACGGGGAGCTGCTGGTGGACCAATGGGATGATCCGGTACACATACAATTCGCGACGACGGCTTCCCTGCTGGCGGGTGATCACCGGGTGCGTCTGGAGTACAACGACGCCAGCGGGCCAAGCCGGGTGCGCCTATCCTGGACCGACAGGCCATGTCCGCGTGTTTATCTACCGATTCTCTACCAGACGCCTTGAGTCGAGCCTGACTGACTGGAGTTTAGAGTCCATACACAATTGCTCGGCGTGGATTGGCAAATCCACGCCTTTTCCGCTGGATTTGTCAATCCAGCGGGAGCGCGCTCTAATCCCGTTCCGGCCTCGATCACCTCCACCAACTTCGCCTCAAGCGCGTCCAGCCACTCGCGACCCGATCTCGAATCTCCAATCTCCACAGGATCGGCAGCGTGGTGATCTGCGCGGCGAGCGTGACGAGGACGGCATCACCCAACACGCCGACGATTTTACGCGCCGTGTCCTTACCCGTGCGCCCATGATCGCCGCGCGCACGACGGACGCGCTCGCGCTGACGAACGCGGTGTAGGCGACGATCAGCAGCAGCAGGATGGGAAACGCGCGCCGGCGTCCGAACAGCCGCACCGCCGGCACGGACACCAGCGCGATCAAGACGGCGAAATTGCACCCGCTGATCGCCACGATGTGGCCCACGCCGGTGGCGGCCTTTGAGGAATTAGTCGGCAGCCACGGCGGCCAACGCGACGAGCGCGCCCAACAAAGAAACCCGGCTCCCTTTCGGGAAACCGGGTTTCCAAACAGTGGCCGGCTTTGAGGACTAGAAGTCGCCCATGCCACCACCGGGCGGCATCATGGCAGCTTCCTTCTTCTCGGGCTTGTCGGCAATCAGGGCTTCGGTCGTGAGGATCATCGCCGCGATGCTGGTGGCGTTCTCCACCGCGCTGCGCGTGACCTTGGCCGGGTCCATGATACCGCCCTTGATCATGTCCGCGTACTCGCCGGTCATGACGTTGTAGGCAATGTTCCTGTTCTTGGTTTCCTTCTGCTGGCGGCGAACATTGTCGATGACCACCGCGCCGTCCATGCCGGCATTGTGAGCGAGCCGGCGCATCGGCTCTTCGAGCGCGCGGCGCACGATCGCCACACCGGTGACCTCGTCGTCGAGCTCGGGCTTCACCTTATCCAGCGCCGGCATCGCGTTGATCAGAGCCACACCGCCGCCAGGCACCATGCCCTCTTCGACGCCTGCGCGGGCCGCCGACAGCGCGTCCTCGACGCGATGCTTCTTTTCCTTCAACTCCACCTCGGTGCCGGCGCCGACGCGAATGATGGCCACGCCGCCGGCCAGCTTGGCCAGGCGTTCCTGTAGCTTCTCTTTGTCATAGTCCGAAGTGGTGTTCTCGATCTCGACCTTGATCTGCTCGATGCGCCCCTTGATTTCCTTGGTCGTGCCTTTGCCTTCGATGATGGTCGTGTTGTCCTTGTCGGCAGTCACCTTGGCAGCCTGACCCAGATCGTCGAGCGTGACGCTCTCCAGCTTGCGGCCCAGCTCCTCGGTGATGACCGTGCCGCCGGTCAGCACGGCGATGTCCTGCAGCATGGCCTTGCGGCGGTCGCCGAAGCCAGGGGCCTTGATGGCCAGCATGTTCAGCACGCCGCGCAGCTTGTTGAGCACCAGCGTCGCCAGCGCCTCGCCGTCGACGTCCTCGGCGATGACGACCAGCTCGCGCTTGCCGCGCTGGATCAGCTTCTCCAGCAGCGGCACCATGTCTGAAGCGGCGGAGATCTTCTTGTCATGGATCAGGATGTACGGATTCTCGAGAACGGCTTCCATCGACTCGACGCTGGTAATGAAGTACGGGCTGATGTAGCCGCGGTCGAACTGCATGCCCTCGACGTACTCCGTCTCGAAGGCCAGACCCTTGCTCTCTTCGACGGTGATCACGCCGTCTTTGCCGACCTTGTCCATCACCTCGGCGATCAGGTCGCCGATTTCCTCGTCGGCGGCGGAGATCGTGGCGATGTGGGCAATGTCGTCCCTGGTCTTGACGTCGAGCGACATCTTCTTGATCGCTTCGACGATCGCCTCGCGGGCCTGCTCGATGCCGCGCTTGAGCAGCATCGGGTTGGCGCCGGCGGCGACCATTTTCAGACCCTCGGTGACCATGGAGTGCGCCAGCACGGTGGCGGTAGTGGTGCCGTCGCCGGCCACATCGTTCGTCTTGGTGGCGGCTTCCTTGAGGAGCTGCGCGCCCATGTTCTCGTACGGGTCGCTCAGCTCGATCTCCTTGGCGACGGTCACGCCGTCGTGGGTGATCGTCGGCGCGCCGAACTTCTTGTCGATCGCGACGTTGCGACCCTTGGGGCCGAGGGTGGTGGCCACGGCGGTCGCCAGCATATCCATGCCCGCCTTCAATGATCGCCGCGCGTCTTCGCCGAATGTGAGTTGCTTAGCCATGTATCTCTCCCTTTACTTCTCGACGATTGCGAGAATGTCGGATTCTTTGAGGATGAGGAGCTTCTTGTCGTCGATCTTGATTTCGGTGCCGGCGTATTTGGCAAACAGCACGATGTCGCCCTTCTTCACGTCCATCGGGACGCGCTTGCCGTCGTCGTCGGTGCGCCCGGGGCCGACGGCGAGGATCGCGCCTTCCTGCGGCTTCTCTTTCGCCGTCTCCGGCAGGATGATGCCGCTGGCCGTCTTCTCCTCTTTCTCGAGGGGTTCGACGACCACGCGATCACCCAGCGGCTTCAGATTCATCTTCAACTTAGCCATGTTGCAGACCTCCCATAGGTATATAGTATTGGGTTTCTCGACCATTCGTCTTGGCCGGGTCGATACATCAGAACTGGTTAGCACTCTATCCGCGAGAGTGCTAACCCCATCGAGAAGGGGCTATGTGCCAGCTCGGGTATAAGCCTGGCCTTCAGCCCGCCGAATTATGGTGATGCTCGATTCTTGTCGTATCTAATCGGCCTCGATCTCAGCCGGTGGTGGGCGTCAGCAGCGCGACGCCCAATAGCCGTCCGCCTTGCCTCGAGCCGGTCCAGGCGCGTGTAGTAGTCCGGGAATTCCTTGAGATGCGCCCAGGCGATATTCCCCGTAAGAGCCAGGTCATCGTTCGTGACGTTCGTCTCCGGGTCCCGCACACCACGTTCCAACTCAACTTCAAGGCCGCGGCGGAACTGCTCGAGATCGATCTTCTGCCAGTCTAGGCCAAGCGTGGCGCCGACTTGCTGGACTTCTTCTGCGCTAATCCGACGTTTGTTGCTCACGATGTACCTCGCTCTCAATGACATGTTGCTACGAAGTGCGCGGCCCGGGATGAATCCCTGTGCGCCGTCCAACCTTCGGATAAGCTGCCCAGTTCACGCCGGCCCGCCGCGGAGCGCAGCGTAGTGCGGCCGATTTTCAGACCGCTCCTCCGCCTTGAGACCCGCCTGGTGATGTCATCAAGAACCAACGCTCTCGGCCGCGGCTCGCAGGCGTTCCACCACACGGTCGGGTGCCTCACCTTTGCTGATAAAGGCATCGGCCCCGGCGGAGAGCGCCGCCTGCTGACGGGCATCCAGATGGCTGATGAGGACAATGACGACCGCGGCCGCGCAGGCCACGCGCAGTTCGGCCAGATCCGCGCCGGACCGATTAGCGAGTAAGTCCCAATCCACCAGCAACATGTCTGGGTGGGTTGCTGGAGCCTGGGCCAACGTGTCAGGCCAGTCGGCGGCTTCGCCGACTACTTCCATATTGAGATCCAGCAGTAACAGACGTAGGGCCGAACGCTCTGCGCGCTGAGCATCGGCCAGATAGACACGGGTCATGAATTCATGCTACAACGAATACGCCCCAGCCACATCCATCGGCCGGGGAGTCTTTGGCTCCGCCAGTTGGGGGAGATTATTTGGTTTGAAGCTTCTTTGATTGCCATTCAGCGAGCAGCATATTGTTACTCCTTATGCCTGACGGAGATGTGTGGGCGCAACTCACCCTATTTTAGAAAGCGCTGTCGAACTTTCGCCGCAATCTGGCGATCTGTCATCTTATCCACCGTCTCACTGAAATTGCACCATAAGCGGACGGCGGGCGATTGCCCAAAGCGAGCCCCACGAGTATTCTTGGAAGCGACCACGCTAAACCAAGAGGACTCGGAGGGCTCCCATGCAGTGTAAATCCAAGAAGG
>Ga0209342_10001273_pt1 | contig 28415 bp, 31 predicted proteins | sample RifCSP16_2_FD_184023 | JGI IMG/M metagenome (GOLD analysis project Ga0209342, IMG submission 184023) | Soil microbial communities from Rifle, Colorado - Rifle CSP2_sed 16_2 (SPAdes) (version 2) | ecosystem: Environmental > Terrestrial > Deep subsurface > Rock core/Sediment | place: Rifle...
TTGGGGTATTGCAACTTCGATTGCGACTATAGTCTGGCTGACTATCTTTTTAGTGATTGCATTTGGGGTAATTTTTTTAACAGGTAAATCATCATACCCAGGGCCGATTACACCCTTACTTGAAAGCTTACCTCAGTAGATTAAGCGATGGCAATCTTAATTGAAGGCCCCATGGTAGATTTTAGATAAACTTTTATAATTTGTTTTTTGTCAATCGCATTTAATACGGAGTTAGTGTTTTCTAATAACTCCGTATCTTTTTGACTCACTTTTCCGACTACTGTATGGATAAGAGGCGCACTTTTTTCAGTCTTTAAAACCACGGATTGCGCGGATTTTGTAGCCGATGCGGCCGATTTATCTTTGATTAATGTGCCTGCTTTGGGATTGGGCATTAAGCCTTTGGGGCCAAGTATTTTTGCAAATGGTATTAAGTTTGGCATAAATTCGGGGGTTGCTAAAAGTACGTCAAAATCAATCTTGCCCTTTTTTAATTTATCAATTGTTTTATCATCAGCTATCTCAACTCTCTTTTTCTTACCAGCAGGGAAAGGCAACTGCACATTTACACTTAATCCTACTTTTTTTAAAATCAAATGCATTTCCAAAGTTGCGTCGAAAGACGAATATGAGGTTTCTTTCACTAATTTAATAGCAGCGGCAAGTGTGTAGAGTTTTTTCTTATCTATCTTGGCAAGAGCACTCTTGTACTTTTTTCCTCGGACTTTGATTTTCTTTTCGCGCTTTTCTTCCTTTCGAGTTTCTGCGGTTTCGGGTTTTTCATCCAGAATTTCACCAACTACTGTTTTGATTCTTTCGCCTCCCTTTAAGCCTACTTTGATTATTGGTTGCTTTCCTGCCTGCGAAGGCAGGTTTTCAGCTTCAGCTTTCTTTTTTTCCGCCTGCTTCCTCCTCTTTTCTTGATACTTAGCTTTACCGGATTTAGACTCATCCGGTGATTCTGTTAGTACAGCTGTTTTAGTTTTACCCACGTTCCTCCCTTCGGTCGTCAAAATCAAAGTGCAAAGTGCAAAGTGCAAAGTTTTTATTTTTTTTATTTTTGAATTTTAAGTTGTAATTTTTCATTTTGAATTTTTAACTTTTAATTTTCTATTTTTACTCCCATGCTTTTAGCAGTGCCTACTATTATCTTTTTGGCGGCTTCGAGGTCGTCAGTATTCAAATCAACGAGCTTTTCTTTTACGATTTTTTCAACCTGGGAGGAGGTGAGTGTTCCGACGGTGTCCTTTGGAGTTGTACCCGAGCCTTTTTCGAGTTTGAGTTCGCTCTTTATCATCGAAGAAACCGGAGCTTTTTTAATATCAAAAGTAAAACTTCTGTCTTCAAAAATGGTAATAACTGCAGGGACGATTTGGCCTTTCATCTCAGCAGTTCTGTCGTTATATGCTTTCACAAACTCCATGATGTTAACACCGTGCTGGCCTAATGCTGAGCCAACAGGAGGAGCCGGCGTTGCCTCAGCAGCCTTTAAGGTTAATTTCAGTGTAGTTAGAGTTTTCTTCGCAGCCATAAATGTTTAGTGTGTAAGAGCGGGAGAGCACGAGAGTAGAAGTTAATAAAAAACTTGAAAATACTTGCGATACTTTTTACTCTTTCACTCTTGTACTCTTTTACTCTGAGTCGGTATCTCCCTCACTTAATCTTAATAATTAACGAGGTAAATGAATAATAACAAACTAATTTATATTTGTAAACGAGGGCGTTATTTTCTGCTGTTTACTTCTTCTTGAAGGCCTTGATATAAAGCAGCCTCATCCGAATCTTTAATTTTTATTTTTCCGTCGGGTCCAAGATCGAGAGTTCCGCCCCCCGCTCCGTCTAATGTAAAAGATACAATTCCACTTTTCATACCGGATTGAAGTCGATCCCGATCTCTATCCATATCAGGACCGCTCTTACCAGTGATTTCCTTCATACCGTTACTAAATTCTATTCTTATTCTTCTGGTATCGTCGTCAATACTCATTATTAAAACAGCGTTATGCTAGACCTTAGATATTTGTAGTAAGTCAAGCTCCACAGGAGTTTCTCGGCCAAAGATTGAAACCAATACTTTTACTTTACCTTTTTCCTCATCGATCTCATCAATAGTTCCTAGAAAGTCTAAAAATGGACCGTCTGTAACTTTGACAGCTTCGCCTTGAGAAAATCTGGTTTTGAATCTTTTAGCAGGGGCGGATACGAATTTTTGAATGTTTGCGACTTCGGTTTCAGATAGGGGAGTAGGAGTTTTGCCTGCACCCACAAAGCCTGTTATGCCCGGCGTTGTCCTCACAGCCAACCAGGTTTCATCTACCAGTATCATTTTGACCAAAAGATATCCCGGGAATATTTTTTCCTTAATCGTTGCTTTTTTGCCTTGTCTTATTATTACTCTATCTTGAGTCGGAACCATTAGCTCAAATACTTTATCGGTGAGACTCATTGTTTCAATTCTTTGCCTCAGTGTTTCTGATACGCGTACCTCATGGCCGCTTGTTGTGTGGACAACATACCAGCTTGCGCGAGGATCTGAGCTTTCGCTTATTATAATATGACCTGGAATTTTTTTCTTTCAGGTCCCGCGTTCAGTTACAACAGTGTCACTTTTTTTAGCTATATCTTCTTTGCTTTCTATTGGGAGTTTAGATATTGTCATACGTATTATTTTTTAGCGGTTGACTAAAAATTCCAAAAGTTTTGTAAATCCAAAGTCGATTGCACCTAAATACACGCCAACTATTGCGGATATAAGAATTACCGTGAGTGTTAATTTAATAACCTCTTCCCTTTTTGGCCACACAACTTGCATAAGTTCTAGCCGAACTCCTTTTAAATAATCTATTGCCGCCTTCACAGGTTCAAATTGTAGCAAAATAAGATAGATTAAACAATCGCTTTCTCTACATAATTTAGATTTTACTAATCTGATATACTAATTGGTTAGAATATGGAAAGAGATAGAGTAAATCCCGGAATACAGGTGGAAATAGTCGGTGGAGGACGTGTTCGCTTATCAATACCCGGTGTTGGGGCTGAAATTCTGCAAATTCCCAGAGAGGCTCCTCAAGATATATCTAAGAATGAACTAGCAGCTTTAAGCGTAATGAAGTTAGCTATCACCAGGGCTTTTCCTGAAGAAACGACAGGTGTTGATCAGGCAGGTTATATGGTGAGAAGAGAAGAAGATATTCATAGTCTTCCGGGAGGCAGGGAACAGGTTCCTGAGAATGCACTAAAATGGGCGGGGTCGGTTTTAATGAGGGGGGAATGGAGTGCGCAAAGAGTAGCAGATTTACTGATTTCCGATCTCGAGCACATTGGAACTGGATTACAATTAGGTACAATAACTAAAGATAGATTTAATCAAAGAAGGGCAGGACTTAGACACACCATTGCTTCATTTTATCCCGGAGGAATATCAGGTGAAAAAAGACGCAAGCCTGTAGGTGATTGGTAAAGATTTGAGGATGACTTCTCCAAATTTTTCCTTCGAAAATAAGATTTGGTCAAAAGGTTTTAAAAATATTGCCGGAGTTGACGAGGTGGGACGTGGTTCTTTTGCTGGTCCCGTCGTCGCTGCCGCAGTTGTCTTCAATCCCAATATACTACATACAATATACGATATACAAAATGATGTACGAATTGATGATTCGAAGAAATTAACAGAGTTTCAAAGAGTACGTGCAGATGAATGGATAAAGGATAATGCAATAACTTGGGGAATTGGAGAGGCGAGTACTTCATTGATAAATAGAATTGGGATGGGGAAGGCAACTGGAGCGGCTTTTAGAAGAGCTGTAAAAGCCGCTAATTCCAAATTCCAAATGCCAAATGTCAAAATAGATTTTTTGTTAATTGATGCTTTTTACATTCCACGCATACGAGGACTAAGAAAAGACAGGCAACTAGCAATAATAAAAGGAGATCAAAAATCAATATCAATTGCCGCAGCATCTATTATCGCTAAAGTATATAGGGATAAATTGATGCTTAGATTAAGTAAAAATTCTAAATATATAAATTTCGGGTGGGAGAGGAATAAAGGTTATGGAACCGGAGAACACCAGAGGGCAATCATGAAGTATGGGATAACGAGATATCATAGAAGTGATTTCATTGAAACATATTTAAGTAAGATGGTCAGATAATCAGTTTTCGGTTATCGCAAAGCGACAAGCTTTGCTTATCGGATATCGGATTACAGAATGTTGATTGCCAGCATACCAAACATTTTTGTAAGATTAGTAAGTGTCTAGAATAAAATCTTATGAAGATCTAAGAGTATATCAATTATCAATTCAACATTTAGAAGAGATATACGACGTTGCATATAAGATTCCTCATTTAAATCTTAGAACTCAATTAATAAAGTCAGGAGAAGCAGTACCTCCTTTAATTGCAGAAGGTTTCGCGAAACAAAGAAATCCCAAAGAGGCCGCAAGATTTTATGAAATGGCTATGGCCGAGAGTGATGAAGTTTCAGTCCATTTAACCAAATCTATTATTCTAGCTAAAAAGTTTCCTAGTATTCCGATAGAGTTGTGCACGTATTTAAAAGGGAAGTATAAGTCGTTGTCAAAACAATTAAACCGTTTATCATATACTTGGCGTAGCTACTTGACAAAAAACTAATACCATTCAAAATCTGCTATTTGCTAACTATAAATCTGAAAACTGAAAACCGATAAACCGAATACGTATCCGCATCACTATTAATAGTTTCTTCTTCTCTCCAACTCAATCTGGTGCCTGACGCGAGCTTTCTTTTCCTTTCTTTTTTCCGAAGGAGTTTTATAGCGTGCTCGGTCCCGTAGTTCCTGAAGGATACCGGAAGAAATAACTTGTTTTTTGAAGCGGGCTATTAAACGATCTTCCGATTCCCCCTTTTTCTTTTTGACGATAACCATTGAAAATATTCGCCCCCCTTCCGAAATATGGTATAAAAAGATAACTCATATCCATCACCTTTCTCATTTTAACACATTGATCAATGCTAAGAAATTGGAGTTTCTTAAGTTTATTAACGACTTATTAACTTCTCCCTCAACTCCTGATACCTTCCCGGAAAACGGGATTGAAGCTTGGCCTCGTCCACTAGTTCAGCCGAAGCAGCAAAGGGCACAATGACTACAGCTGGTGAATTAAGCTTAGCATATTTATCAATTGCTTCAGCTAGAACTCCTATTTCTCTTCCTGTCTCGTCAGTCGCAATACCCATGACGAATAACTCAGATCCTGAAAGAGTTTGGATGGTTTGCCCGACCAAGCCTAATCTTTTATTATTATATAGAGTGCGTAAAGTTCTACTTTCTCGAATGATTGTTTCCATCAGATTTATCAAGAAGGATTATACCATATCTGATAAATAATCCAATTAAAATAAAATCTTGACTTTGCTTAAAACCCACCCTATAATGCTTTTAGGTCGCACATTGAATTTGTAAACCAGGAGGCAGTGATGTCACAAAAAAGGTACTACTTGAGGGGCGGAGAGTTCTTTGCAATCGAGGATGGGAAACCGGATTTCCGAACACCGGTTTTTCCCGAGCAAAACTCCGTAGTGATTTCACCTACGGGTGCCTACCAATACCGCGACAGGCAGTTGGTGCCTGTAACTACTGGGCCGGTTCCGCAAACCTTGAGGGGATCACGCACGACCGAAGGGGGAGCCTTAGCACAGAAGAAGTGGTAGGCCTGATCTGGTCTCACAAAACACGGCGCGAAGCGACCTGGGTGGGGTCAATTTTCTTTGATTGACAATCGTCGATCTTGAAACATTTACCCCACCCGCGCCAATATATTTCTTCAATAATTTAATAGTATTTAATAACTAGTTGGGGAGTGTTGCCGGTTCCTTCGGAGTTGTTGGCGGATTCATAATAGGCAAAGTCTCCGGTTACATCTCCACCTGTTACTTCGGAAGTAAAGTGGATTCTGAATTGGCTTCTGGTCCGCGAAGCTGACTTATCACTTTTGACTTGATCGGTGGCAATTACATCTTTCCATTCGACCACCGCATTAGTAGTTACTGTCGCGAAATTAGATATTAAAGAGGAGACTCCATAATCGGGATCATCAAGACTTGATCCATAATCCAGGTGATCGACCTTTAAGTTACCGCCGACTCCATACGGGTTGCCAATTGTTTTGGTTTGATAAATTCTTAGGGTCGCCTCGGTGATTGTAGCTGATGCCGGAATTCCTGTAATGTCAAAACTTACAAAGCCCCTTGTTACAAGATTTACATTTCTTCCAGCTCTAATATCGAGTCCGTCGTTTCCTCCGCCGTTTGAAGATCTAAAGCCGTCTAAAGAAGCGGTCGCAGAAAGAGTCATTGATTTAATTACCGGAGTTGGTGTCGGAGTAGGAGTAGGTTTTTTTGTGGGGGTTGGAGATAGAGATTGAGTGGGTAAGGGTGTAGGTAAATTTGTTGGTATCGGGGAGGGAGATCTACCCAGGTTTGGAGTGGGTGAAATTTCAGAAGGTTTTTGCTTCTGGTTTTGACGGCCGAAAAAGAAAGCTATTCCTCCAATTGCTAAAACTAGACCAGCTATACCAATGCCAATTAGTGCTTTGTTCCAATTAATTTTTTTCTTATTATTGGAATCACTTGTTGTAGATTGATCTTGTTGACTGACAATACTTTCTTCCATCGTGGGCTGAATAATATTAAGAAAAAACAATAATGTCAATATGGTGAGGAATGAGATGAAAAAATTGATAAGGTGTTGTACAATATGGGCTAACTTCTGCCCGCAATTCTTTATTGATTCATATGATTAAAGATTTGAAATTAAACTTCGACAAGCAAAAGCTATAGCGCTTAAAATTCGGGGTTTACCCCGTCTTGTCGAAGGGCACCTTAACATTCCGATTGGTAATAAATATTGAAACAATATCAGTCGTTGGGCACGAAGTAGTCGCAACTAGATTATCTTGTGGCTATTTTGTGCCCACACGACCGATGAGTCGAGGACACTTTATTCGCTTGGGGACGTACCCCGCATTTCCGAAGGAGGGAAAGTTGAACAAGTTGTACTTTGCACTTGCAGCCATAGCAATTTTGCTTTTTGGCTGCTCACGAGGCTCAGCACAAGAGCTGAGCGAGGAGGACTTGGCTGCGACTTCAAGTGCAGTCGACTCCTTTCTAGAGACGGCTGTGGCCGAGGATAGTCTTACCGAGACTGCAGCTGCTCCTACAGCGACGCCTACAAAGGTGCCGCCCACTCGGACACCCAATCCGAGCCCAACGCCCAACCTGGGTATCGAGATCAAAGATCTCTCCGAAAGAGATTGGGGTTGGGAGTCCGCAATCCGGATGCTTGAGCGCGACATCGTCGTGCCTTGCGATACTGATCCAATCCGGATTTGTCCGAGGGAAAGCTTTACGGAGCTGGAGAAGTATCGCTCCATGGTGCGAGTCCTTGAGGAAACTCAAGATTTCAAACCATCTCTGGATGCTGTCGTGGGAACGTTTCTCGATGTTGAAGGACTTCTCGGCAAGGAAGGAGCCTTCCCAGAGTGGGTGGAGCCTCTTACCGAGCGCGACATCCTGAACATTGAGGAGCTACTTAGGCAGGATTACCTGCCGCGACGCCTTCCGGGCATCGACGTGTACGCCCTTGAGGCATTCCTCTGCAAACCGTCCTTCCAGGACGACGCGGCCCTGCACCTTTGTCTTACTAACAAGGTGACTATGGCAGAGTATCTTGCCGAGGGCGTACTTTTGGCCTTTGGGCCTGAAGTGGAGAGTCAGCTTCCGCCTTACAGGGCGGATATGTTCCGGGATCTCCATTCATCACACCCATTAGCAAGATGGGTGATCGCGGCCGTCGATCCGGACCAACCGCTCTACCTGATCGAGTACAGGGCAGATCTCATCGATCCGGACGCGGAAACAACTCGCCTCAGGTGGACCGTTCTTCTGGATGCTGTCTATCAACTCCTCGGAGGTGAGTAGTCATGAACAAGATCCGTAGTAGGTTACCACTTGCACTGTTACTGGCAACAACTTTCTCCTTCCTCCCCGTAGCTACGGTTCGGCTGCCGACGCGGCCGTGCCAAATCGCAGACAGGATCGAGAAAACAGCCAAGGCTCTACCGGGTCAAACCGGTGGAATCTTCTTGACGGGCGCATTCGCTGCCCTCAAGCTTGCCTTTGCCCATCCGGCATTCGCGCAGAACGCTTGTAATCCTGGTTGGGACCCCTTCAACTGTACGGATCCCAATGCAGACTACTTTGACTGCTGCTGCCAGTGCTATGACGACGGAGCTGGGGATCGGGAGGCGATGCGCTGCGGCCCGATGCCAGGCGGGGGAAATTCTGACAACGGAGCAGATAACCCCAACTGTCCCTTAAGAGACACCGGCGGAGGCGGAGGTGGAGGTGGCTCAACTGCTACCCCAACAGCTGTTCCGACAGCGACTCAGCAATCTCCTCCTGACAATGGTGGTGGTAACGGCGGTGACGATCGGTCGTCAGCTACTCCGATACCGGTTTTAACCGGAGCGACTCGATCGACCGCTCTCAGAGAGGGCGAATGCGAAATGGAGTTTGTGGCTGGCAAGCCAGTTTGCAGGATCGTACTTGCGCGTGCGGTCTATGAGATCGTCAGCGGAGGAGCTTCACCGCCTCCTGCAACCCACGCCCGGTTCCTCGACACGAATTTTCCGACTGAGGAAGACGAGGCAATCGCGGAATGGCTGGCAGCGAAGGGCTACTTTACCGACCTTCTGGTCATCAAACCTTTCCACGCACCCAGCCCTCGCTACTTCTGTCCGCTTTGTCCGGTAAGCCGAGCGGAAAACGCTCATTGGGACAACATGGTTGTCCGCGGCCCCGGATTGTCCGAGAAGAATTTCGAAACAGTCTTCAAGGACATCGGCGGCAACAAGTTCGCTCGTGAGATCGCTGAGCTGGAACACACAATCTACGTGGTTGGGCTCGGTCCAGATCTCTACGATCCGGAAGTTGCCATCGAAGGCGACAAAGCTAAGACGCTTATTGCTCTCGCGCAAGCGGCGCGCAACTAGCGTCTGCCAATCGGAGTTCTCGATGAGGACTCTCCCTTTTCTTCCCTTGTGTCTGGTTTGGCCAGGCCCCGGGGATGGGAGAGTCCAAAATTCGGGAATTAAGAAGAGCAGCTCTGACTGCTTGGTCGACCGCAAGGTCTTTCAAACCCAAGTAAGTTATCTGCTCTTTTTTTTGTGCAAAAAAAAGTCCCCAAAATGAAATATTCTGAGAGTATATATTTTACCCAAATAAAGGTTTGAATAAATAATATACTCTATTAGCCTTGTATTGAGTAGTTAATATAGTGTGAAAAGTGTGTGAAATACTATTTTTTTGCGCCTTTGAAGTTTTTCTTTTAACCACCTTCTTGCAGCTTTATTTGCCTCGATTCCAGCTAGTGGTGGAAATGAGCCGTATTTAAGTAAATCCTGTTCAGATGAAATTCCGAGTTTTTTTAACACATCTTGTTCTGATATTCCCATTCTTTTTGCCAATTCACGAGCTGCTTGAAGTCTCGGATCAATCTGTGCAGAGAAGAGAGTGTCTGTAATTTTATCAAGAAAATGTCGATTATCAATATCGTTTGTTACTTTTTGTAAGTCTTGATCGCTTAATTGTATTGGCTCTCTGTCGTGATCCATAAATATGCTTAGAATATTACAGGATTATCCGAAATTGTCAACTTCAAATCAAGCTTATTGACTTTTAATCTTTTTTGTGGTATTTTTGGGGCATCGGTAATGACTAGTAATTCAGAAAATAAGAAAGATGACTTTAGAAAGATTAACTACTGCTACTAGTTTGTATTTTTCTTCGCCTTCGCCCCGGATACTTCATTTGCAAAAATTCTTGAAAATATCTCATAAATACGGCAATTTTGACTAGACCGTTTGCGGTCTATTTAATAAGTTGTCGGTATATATTTTTTGTACCTCGTTAAGTAAGGGTAGTTTACCCCGAGCTTGTCGAGGGGCACATTAACATAGGGATGTAGCGGAAAAAATTTGTTTTCGCTTTAAGGTGGTTTGGCACCGTAAGATCGTCTGTTGGCAAAATGTGTGGCGGTTTTACAGTGCCAAATTGCCCAATGAGGCGAAAGCACAAATTCGCGTGGATGAAATCCACTATCGAAAGGAGGATTGACTAGGTAGCTAGTCGTGTCCGTTGTCGCCCCAGGCGACTTAGGCTCCAGCAATATGCTTTTGGAGCCCCACAGACTCTTCATAAGAAGGGTCATATGCCAGCCTCTATACAAGATTCTTGTAGGGGTTTGGCCGCTAGTGCCAGTATATAAGGCACTATATAGGGAGAATTTAAAAATGTCTGGGAATCAGAAGTGGTCAGATCGTTCAGTGCTCTTCACGGCAAAGGACGGATCTTTCTCACTTAAGGGCCCTTTCGCACCAGTTGAATGGGCCCAAGACAGGGTGAACGGGTTGCCTTCCAACTCGGATGCGCCTAAGGGGACTTTGGACGAGGTTACAACTGCCCAAGGAACCTTTCGCACCGTCAGCGCAACCGAAGCAGTGAGGCTTATCCGGAAAGGCACTCGTAGTCACCCAGTTGGGTTTGCGTACATGGCGAATGAGCACGCGATCTTTGCAGTGCTCGACGGGAACGCCATCAAGAAGATCAGCACGGTGAAGCCTCTTCATCAGGAATTGAGGTTCCTATCACCTCTGATCAACCAGATGCCGGAAATCCCGGCAGATGAGCGTGCAACGCTGTTCACTCGACCGGAGCCAAAGGCCCAGCCCGAGGCTGCCAAAGCACAACCTGCCGAGGTATCCGAAACGCAGGTCCCAGTGGTGCCAGAGGCGTCAGGCGAGGCCGTAAAGGAGGCAGTTGAGCTTCCAGTTGCTGGAGTCGATGATGTTGATTCAGCGACCCAAAAGATTTCGGAGCTCAAGGGTGTGGGCAAGAAAGACAAAACCAAGAAGTCAGACAAGAAAAGTTGAGGTGGTCCGTGAATAGACAACCTCAACCCACAAGCGCACCTCCCATCAACCCGATCGCTTTTGTAGTCGGGTTCCTAAGGGAAACTTGGTTCAACACAAGGCTCAGCTGGCGGCTGATATGGGACGGAAGGGTCAGGTTCAGATACAAACTGATTCCTCCTGCGCTCATACTCTATGGGCTCTCCCCACTAGACTTGAGCACCCTATTGGGAGTCTTTTTCCCACCGGCACTGCTGCCTGGCGTCAGCGCGATCGATGACATCCTCGTCATCAAAACAGGCCTTGAGTACTTCGTGGGTATTTGCCCACCTGATGTTGTCGACGAGCACCTAAGTGCTCTCTTGCCAAAGTTGAGAGATGGCGCTTAATAAGGACGTCCAGACGTCATCGATTTAAACACTGGCGAAGTCGACCAAGCTACCTGAGAAGAGAGTCCCAGACTATCGGGACTCTCTCAACTCTCCCCAAGATAGGGGAAGGAGGAAGTAATGCCTAGAAAGGCGGAGCTTCAAATGAGAACCCGGAAAGTTAATCCCGGGATAGAGGCGGCCAAGGCGGCTCGAAGATCCGCGACTACTTCGTTGCTCGCAATGGCTATTTCGATTACAGCCGCTGTAGTAGCGATTTTTGTTTCGACCCTCGTTGAGGTTACAAACCTGCATCGTCTTTTGAGCAATTTTGACCAGCAGGGTCGAGATCAGGCAAGGGTGAGTGATCCGGATTTACACTTGGCCGGAACATTCTGCGAGACGTGGTTCTACACCCTAGATCATTCAGTAGGTAGGGTATTCGTCCCGATTCATGAGCTCGAGAGCTGCAAAGCAGACTCCGAACTGATGTTTCAGGATGTCCTTGCACGCGTGGCTACAAGAGCTGGACGATTTTCGAACTACGCCCCCTTCCACCTTTGGTGGCAAGGGAGAATCATTGTCTCCCAAGAAGTCCCAAGGCCGAAAGAAGATACTACTCCGTTTTACTTGGAGGAAGAGGAGCTCCTTGGGTTGACCGAAATCGTCTGGGGAGATTGTTCGGCTTTTCCGAACTACCCACCAGTTTCCATATCGACGGTTGTCGTCTATACCTGCCAGTATACTGGGCTTCCGAGGTCATTACGACTTGCCCTTTATGAACTGGTCGGGGAGGACTGGGTACACATCGACGAAGTCTACGTCAACAAATTTGACTTCACACCCCCACTCTCAATCGAGCAATTTCTTCAACCCTGGGGTGATAAGGTCATTTGCCCAATCTACCAGGAAACCCTGGAGATGTACGGCGATGAAGAGGAGACGATCAGTTTCCTCTGCAGTTCTTACTTGAGGTAAGCCTACTCGAGAAAGGAGGTAAGTATGTACGCAGCGCGTATCTTGGGTCTTACCGTCCTCACAGCTCTCCTCGTCTTTGTGGACTCCCTTCTACCGACTGCTGAAGACTCCGATCCTTTCGAGGTCGGACAGCACGTCTTCGTCGGCCAGCAATTGGCTAACGAAATCGGGAGTTGGGAAGCCCTGAACGTTTGGGTGCCTCGCGTACCCAGAGTCGGAGACGAGGTAGTTGTCCAGGCAATCGAGGGTGGCCTCATCAGGTTTGCATACCCTGATGGGTTGTCCATCGTCGGGGCTTGGTCTTCTGACTACTTCACCGTCGAACGGTGAGATTCAAGGGAACAACAAGAGAGGATACCGTTTGGTATCCTCTGCACTCATTTCTTTTTTTTACCGCTAACATCACCTAAAAGGGGAAGTAGGATGGTAATCATCCTAATTATCATGCATGCCTTTTCGCAGGCATTTTTCATCAATCGCATGAACACTCTTCCTACTTCCCCTTAGTACTTTAAAAATGAAAACATTCGGTTTGTCGGTTTTCAGATTTCGGTTATCGGTTAATCAGTTTATCGGATATATAAATATCTGATAATTTGACAACTGCTATCTGACAATTGAAAACTGAGAAACTAAAATTATTTTCTTTGACAATCTGATTCTACCTAATGCAGGTAGATTTCTGGAGAGTCAAAGTGCTCTTTAACAATCCACAACAAGAATCTAAATTTAGTAACCTTACTTTCAGGGGTTGGGCCAGGTGGCGATCTCTTTTTTAAGGGGTCACTTCTTGGCCCAATACCCCAAAGAGGGTAAGGACCTTTAGCCGGCTGGGGATAAAACCCCACTACAAAGGGAGGCTTCTAAAGTGGACGCTTTTCTTTCGAACGCGATGGCGAACTTAGCCGTCGAAGGTGGGCTTGAGCAAGTCGTGCTCTGGCTCTACCCCTTGATCGTGTTGGGATTACTCAGCGCGATCTTGGTGCTCGTCTTAACGCCCATTTCTAGGCGTCTTGAGACGATCGTCTGGACCCGAATTGGACGAGAGACTATCGGTCCATTCCGCGGCCAGTTCCTGCAGAGAATCGCCTTTACGGGCTTTGCCATGGGCTTTTTGCTGCAGGGTCCTGAGGTAAACTTTACCCTCAGGATTCAACGATGGGCAGTTCTCATCGGAGTTACCCTCATTTTAATTGGTGCTCTTGTAGGCAGCAGGAGCGTGAGGGCGCACGGTGAGGCAGGCAAGGCCGGAGAAGGGGCTGGTACATGGCTCGCAGTCTTTGGTGTTGCCGTCATCGTCATCGGTGTGGGAAGTTGCCTAGTTACGTCGGATTGTTTCTTGCCGGGTCGAGGACTCGGTCTGATCGACGCGCTCACTAGCGATTTCCCGCAACACTAAGGTGCTGCTATGTATCGCAAGTCAGTACTGATCGTGCTTCTCGCAAGCACAGTGCTGCTTGCGGGATGCCAAGCCGTTGAAGACGTCACTTTAGACCTCTTCAAGGGTGTCGATGAAGCTTGGCGCAAAGCCTTCTTTATCGATGCAGAACTTGACCAACTCCAAAAACTTACCCGACCTATTCTGATCGGGATCCCGTTCGCAACGCTTCTGGCACTAAATGCCGCGAGGCGTAGGGATTTTGGAGGAATTTTCAAGTGGGAGGCGGTAACTCTTCTGATCGGTTTTGTTTCGATCGTGATACCCGCCTTGACAAGGTTTGGTAGACTCTTCCTCTCAGAGGATGTAGCCATATCAACCATGGCTCAGCGGCTGGGGTGGCTTAGCCCTTCAGCTTCTGAACTACCGATATTCACCATCGCGTTGGGTTTTACGCTCAATGTTCCGGTGATCCACCGGTCTGTTGAAGCTTGGATTCTGATGGTGTACGTTGGTTGCGTCATCTTGACGCTCACCATGCAGAACACAAGACCGTTAGTTTACCTAGGAGCCAGCGTGGCTGGGTGGTTTTTGTTTGGATGGGCATACAACGTTTCAACAGCCATCCTTGGAGTAGTTCCCGACATCTCGGTGGGTCCTATCTCCACCCATTCAACCACAAATCTGCTCTACGCAATAGGCTTGTTTCTGGGAATGCTCTTCTGCTACTTGGCGATGCCTGTACTGGCTGCCATTTTCGCTCCTGTGTACTCCTTTAAACAAGATGAGGAGGGGCAGAAGCTAAAAGAAGAAGGGCTGAAGAAAAGGCGCCTTCGCGACATAGCTCGCGACGCTCTCAGGGAAGTACCTGGTGTGATTGCAGGTATTGGCTCGGCCAATATTCGTGGAGCCAGAGCTCGTACCTATTCCGATGCACCAGAAGGTGTTATCTACGCATCCGGTCCAACAATTCCGCGACTAACCGACCAAGGTGAGGTCGTGGAAGGGAGAGTAAGGGAACTTCCTGCTCTTCCGGGACCGGGTCCATCACAAGGATCAAAGGGAGGATCAGGTGGAGATAAACCTGATTCCGGAACTTCCGATCCTGGACGAAAAAGGGACAGTAGTCTTCGCGACTCTGTTCGCGGAACTGCTGGGCCCTCAAGCTCTGGTGAAAGCCCAATCGTCACAAGTGGCGAGGCTGAATCCAGCTCGGACTCTCTTCGCGAGACTCTCGGGCCTACATCTGAGGAAGGTCAAAAGCCTTCGGTTCTTAGAGATGAAGCCCCAAATATCGGCCATGTTGCTGGTGCCATCCCTTCGGATGCAGCTGAGGTAGCGGGTGAATCCACTCTTCGCGAATCCGAAAGGGCAATGCCTGTTAGCGAAGAAGATTCCCCCAAAAGGCTCAGAGACCAGGCTGTAGAGGCAGGAAAGAAGCAGACGCAAAATAACCAATGGTTTTCTAGAGCCTACTTTGGAGGACAAGCAAAGGCCGCCCGTGCCTTGGCTGACGCAAACCCGCAGTTTCTGCCTGCAAGGGCAGCGATGGAGGGTTTAACCGGTCTCCTGAGTGGAAATTCCACTCTGCGAGAAGATGCGCCCGAATCTTCCGAAATCGGTCATGCTCCGCAAAGTCTTGATAAGGCAGATGCCGAGCAGGGCTGGAGAGAAAGAGCCTTCTCCCGCATTCGCGGTAGAAGAGCTAAAACCAGGAAGGATCGGAAACAGCTTCGAGAGGAGGATAGCGGTTAATGTGGAAACCCACATGGTACTGGCTTACGGATGGGTCGCAAAGACCGCCTTGGTTTAAGATTTTCTTCCTCGTAATCAGTCTTGGTGCCGGCGCCGTAGCACTCAGCGGTTTTTATGAACCACCGTTGTGGTATGCGAGGCTGGTCGGAGTGGTTATCTTTGCCAACATCCTTTGGTTTCTCTGGAATTGGTTTGACCACAGAGGCTCCATGAGGAGAAGCAGAAAGCGCGAGAAGCCATTCTCGACCTTGATGCTACCAGATCCCACAATGGATAAGGTCGGCGTCAACCTGACACCGAGGAGTTCGACGAAGAAGGGAACTAATCCTACTCGTGAGTAGGACCAGGCGGTCGTCAAATGACCAGGAGGAGGGTGCCATATGGTACCCTCCTACCCCTCTTCATTTAAGATAAGTACATTTTCGACAATCTCAATTGCGAGATTGTTTAAAAGTTTAATTTTAAGTGAAAGAGGGTATAAGGTTTTTGTTGTGGGTCCAATTTAGCTAATTAGTTAATTCGTTAATTAGTTAGCTGATAGGAGAATATTTAATTTATCCTTCCTGGATCGATCTTAAAAGCAGATTTTTTTCAGGATAGGTAAAAGCACATTTACATACCACAACAAGAAAGTTAAAAGTAGTATTTACCGTCTATAACGGTTGGTCACGATATAGTCCCGAACAATTCGCGATTATTTTGTGGCCAATCGTCCAATGAGACGCAAGGTTCACATCCGTGTATGGGCTTAGGCCCACTATAAAAGGAGTGTCTGTATGGCAAACCTTTGGGGGATAAAGATCCCAGCGCTGCCTTCTGTTTCACTTAGAAGGAAACGCAAGTCTAAGGATCCCCTTAGACTGTCAGCCCGCAAGAGATACGATCCTTCGGTTGAAGAAGGAAGACCGGAGGAGATCTTGGGGCTAACTGTGACCGCACACGAACTTGACGACGTGTTGATGGTTGCAGGTTTCGACCAGTCTGTTTTAGGTCGAGTGAAGTCCGGTATTTTCGGCCGCCTTGCCTTTTGGAAAAGGAGAGGGTCCGAAAACGGCCAGCAAAACGGGCGCGCCAAAGTGTGGAGGAACTTGGTTTACCACACCAGGCCGATTTCCCAGGTTGCTGACAGCAAAGGAGATCTCGTTGCAGGCTTGAACAGGATGTTCATCACCTATGGTGACACCAAGCTTGACAACGTGATCAACATCCTTTTGTGCAGCGTGCCGAAGGATGTGGGACCTTTTCTTGATCATATGGAAAGGGTCAAGAAGCTCGGTAATCAAGCCTATAAGCGATTCATCAATGAGGTCATCGGGTACGCACTCGGTGACTACGATGGCGCTTATGACGGCAGGACCATCAACGGTCGCGACATGATTGTCTGGGCGAAAAGCGAAGCTTTCCTGGGTGCTGGAAAAGGGGGTGGTGCCTCCTATGGTGGATGGCTCATGCCCTTCTCTCTGGCAGGAACATTTCTGCATTCGGTGATTCACCGTTTGCCACGAAAGCTTCTTGTGCAGCCACTTGAACCATTGGAAGTGGCTTGCCCTATCCGTCCCTATTGGGGCCATGATTTTTATGTCTTGGGTCTCAAGAAGGAAGGATATCGTGCGTTTGCAATCTGGAAGGGTGTCTTGCATCACGAACACCTTCGTGATTTGCTTGCTGCCAACTTGGATCTTGACGTCTGGATCCAGTGCGAACGCATTGGTACGAATCTGACGGGGCGGGATCTTTATGTCACCGTCCTTCTGCGTACGTCCTCCCAGATCGAGAACGGGAGAATGCCCAAAATCGAGGAGACTGAACGTCGACTAAACCTCATGGGTGAGTGGCATAGAGTCAAGGGAGTGGACTTGAGGAAAGCCTTTCGGGCTTTCGTACCCGGTTCACCTCCGCTCCATGCTCTCCGCGACAAGTCCTTGACCAGGTTTCGTCACACCATTCCAACAGGTGCGGATGAATTTCTGCACGACCTGACATCAAAGGTCGGCGGTGCTGGAAAGATTGAAGGAGACTCGTTCCTTGGTTTCAGAGAAGATGATGGAACGCCGTACTTCTTCGATCGCAGAAAGTACCAGCACATTGTATCCCTCGGAAAGGGTGGTAGGGGTAAGACTACATATACATCGGCGCTTCTTGCATTGCAGGAAACGCCATATGTGTTGGTCGCCCAACTGACCATCGCAAGAGGCGAGGGTGCGATGACCTGGGCAGTTGAGTTCGGCGGCCGTGTTTACCCGGTATCGCTTCACGACTTCCTCACAGAGCACGAGGAGAAAGATGCGTTTAACAAGGACGAGAATGACGCTCGTGCTTTTGTGCAGGAAATGGCCAAGAAGTGGTGGCAGTCGGGTCAACCTTGGGGATTACCTTTGGTTATTCGGCCGACCGTAAAGTCCCTGCGGTATCTGCACTTTGTGCAGATAGTTATGGAGGAATTTGCTATCCGATGGGGACATTGGGTAGTTCCTCCTGGTGACAGGGAACGCGAGGAATTGAATCTTCTGGAGTGGGAGAATGGTTTTGCAGGCTACGAGAAAGCCGAACGCCCGCTCGCCATAGCCGAGATCGACGACAACTACGGCTGGCCCCACTTGACTCGCGACACTAATCTCGGCGAGCTTCCCATCGACGTCGGGAAGAAAGCTCGAGATCTGATGGTCGACATGGTGGACGGGTTTCACAAACAGGGGGGTTGGGTAAATCTAACGACTCACTCTGAAGAAGAGCTCAGGGATTTCACTCCCGGGTTCGACGAGTCCGTCCCCATGGAGATTCACTTCAAGATCACCCCGTACAGGCATGCTGTTGTCCGTAACCCGGCAAAACGAGACGAGGTAATCGTCAAACTTTTGACCGAGTTTAGCCACGGTATGCTTTCGACCGTCATGCGGACTTCATGAAGGTAGCCTGCGATGGACACAGGAAGAAGAATCCTGGTCGTAATCATCGCATTGTCGCTTTTGCTGGGCGTACCCGGTTTGGTTTTAGTTCCACCCTTTTTACTCTGGGTGGGAGCCGGGTACGCCCTCTCCGTTGCACCGGAGTGGTACCAAAGCGACTTTGCCCGTTGGCTTGGAATAACCTGCGGCGGATTCGATTTTGCTTTATCTCCTGCGGATGAAGCAAGGATCATAGCTGCTGGTCTAAATCCAGATGCTGCTGCCAATGCAGCTGCAGCCAGGTCTTGGTGCAAAAGTATCTTCGGGTCGACTATCGACCTGGGGATTCAGATGGCCATTTTCCAGTACGAATCCGGAAACGGGACCAACATGGGTTCTTGTGATTGGCAAGAAGCAATTGAGCGCAGATGGGGTAATTCTAACCAAGCTGCCAAAGAAAAAGCAGCTGCTCAATGGCTTCTCAATCACTGGGAAAAATACGGAGTACGGGAGAATAACCCTACTGCGCGAGCCTTCATCTATCCCGGCTACGGTGGATATATAGGCCACTGCAGCGCGGCAGAGATAGGAATGGGAGGTTTCATACCGACTACCGCTAAGTCTGTTTGTCAGAAAGGACTTGCAAAAAGTGGCGACGACGACGTTAAGTCGTGCGACTTCTGGTCGGTAAAAGTGACCTTCCACGCGATAGCCTACTGGTTGCATGCCATCGGTTATCGAGCAGAGCTCAGTCGGAACGAAAAGATAGCGGCTCTTTTTGGCTGGAATCACGACTCGAGCTATAGAAATCTGCTCGTTTCAAGAGCAGAAGAGATAAACACAATAGTCGGAGATGTATCGATTGTAGGCTCTGGCGGCAGTTCTGCTAGTCTAGAGAATTTGCTTACTTCTCCGATTGGCGTTATCAAGTACGCGGTTAGGTGGTTTTTAGAGCAAGTGGGTTTGCTTCCCGAAGCTCCCGGTTGGCTGGCAATGCCGTTATATCCGGAAGATCTTTTGGGAATTAGCCAACTTTTCGACCCGCAATCCGGTCACTACGGCAAGGATTTTGCCTGTAAATTAGGCGCACCTGTTCTTGCCGTTGCTGACGGTGTGATTGTTGAACCATCGCCGGGTACTTATATGGACAGAGAACCAGCCTTCGGAAATCAGGTCTGGATAGGCCACGGAGGGCTGTTTACACAGTCCGCTCATATGAAGGACGTCTATGTCCATGGAGGTGAGGTCGTCAAGCAGGGTCAAGTAATTGGTACTTGCGGGAGTACCGGAAACAGCACTGGCCCACATGTGCACTTTGCTGTGGCTGACAAGCACCCAGATGAGTTTGTCAACTGGCGTGATATGAATCCGGGATTTCTCGACCCCGACCTATACCTTGGTACTTGCGGAGTCCAAACAGTGGAGGCGTGAGACGGCTTAGTTGTCTTAAGCGACGGCCAAGCCGTCTCTCTCTCCAATCTAATAAAATGTACTTCCTTGTTGTGGCTCCACTTTAGCTAATTAACTAGTTTGTTAATTCTTTTTAGCTAGTTAGCTAATAGGAGAAATTTACTGCAGTCAAACAATTTAAGCGTGTTTGTATTGCAAATTTCTGCACTTTTACATCCACAACAAAATAAATAAAAATAAATTGGCTTCCATAACGGGGGTAGGCCGAGAAGTGATTCTGATGAAATCGGTGTCATTTCGCGGCCTATCCTGCAACGACAGGAAGACCAAAATCCGTTTAACTAGCCTTCGCGGCTACTCATTCCAAAAAAGGAGGTATGGATGTGATTGAGGAACTTCTCTCGACTTCGGCAATCACTTTTTACGGTCTTGCAATCGCCGGTGGTTGCCTTTGGGTTTTGCTTTTCTCGGTCTTTAATGGCCCTCTGGAAAAGCTTGCCCGTAAACCCCGAGCCAAGGGTGTAATTATACTTGCCGTTGGCTTTGGGTTAGTTGCTTTACTTTTCTCCAGTTTCTCAGAAGCTGTGGAAAGGTCTAGCAAGTTATCCGTAGCTCCTTATGTAGGAATCATTATCATAGGGATCTGCGTTTGGATCGCCATGTATTCCACTCTGGTTTTGCCGCTAGGAGGCATTATTCAGAGAGTCTGTGACTTTCTCTGGATCCCGAGCAAAGAGAAAAGGATCCATAAGACCGATCCAGGAATTCGGCTCGAGATGGTCCTGACACAAAGCAAGGAGGCGACCGCGTGGTGGGAAGGTCTTACTGGGATTTTTTTGTTTGTCCCATTAAGCATCTTCTTACCCATTGCCCTGGTTTTGGGTTGGAATGTTGTCGAGGCATGGATTGCAGCTTTCTCAAAAGGTGATCCTGGATCATTAGTTGACTACACTCCGCGGGAGTGGAAGTTCATCCTTTTGGGATTTCTGGCACTGACCTTTCTGGGTCCACCTCTTTACTACCACGTTCGGAGGTTTATCCAGAGAAACTCTCGTCTGGTCGTATTTACCGACTGGATGTTTGCTCTGTTGGGAAGACCGACATTACCAGCGATCTTCTTCAGGGCAATCGAGGATATATACAAGTCGGCTACGCCGACTGCCCTGATCGACGACGTAGTGATTACGGCAGATCCTGAAGAGATTAATCCGCGCTACAGGACTTCCATGCTACGCGATTGGTGGACTAAACGCCTGTTCAAGGTGAAGGATGTAATCAGCTTACTCGTACCTTCCAGAGCTAGAGGAGGAGCTGATTTCTTACCTTGGATGGAAGATGGCTTAAGGTTCGAGAACTCTCGGAGTCGAATTAGACTTCGTGATGGACGGATCATGAGCCAAATCCGCACAGGTGAGTCAATCGAGTTCCAGGTTCTACGCCAATCCTATGCTGAGCGCAGAGACCCTGATCAGGCAAAGGCATTGGCAGAGCGAGAAAAGGAAATCAACCTGGACCTGCTTCGAGCAGAAGCCGTCGAGGGAGATTACGATGTCTATAAAGTCGTAGACCCCGGAATCTGGGGCCCTGACGGTCTTGAGATCGGAGTCCCGGAGGTAACACCTGAAGAGGCGACACTTCGTCAGGTGGAGGAGGAGTTTACCCGAAGTCAGTCGGGACACCCTTCACCGGCCCAATCTTTGGAGGAACTCCAGAGCGAGTCCGAAAGGATTATCAGGGAGATATCTCAAGATTGGGACTCGGATACTTTCTACAAGCGAGGGCGAATTCTTAAAGCACGCCTCAACAAGGGAGAGGCTATAGCTCTTTGCCTTCGCTGTGGTATTACACTTTCCGACCTTGCACGTTTGCTCGGGAAGGGTATGACGCCCAGTGAGATCGAGGCGATCTATCTATCTGAGGAATTTGCAGCGTCGGGATCTAAAGTTGCAAGGCAGCAGGCGGTTCCTACCACCCAGGATACTCTGCAAAAGAGGCCAACTACCTTGCGTAGCACAATTGCTGATGCTAGGTCAGCGCAAGATCAGCAAGAAGGCGAGCCTGGAAGCGGTGAGCTACCAAGACGTCGCCCGTCTCCGAATCCTCCAGGACGGAATAAACCTTCTCAACTTCGTGAGTAGAAGGTGAAAGCTCGGAGGTAAAACTTCGAGTTAAATGGAGCAGGATTCGCAAGAATCCCGCTCCAACGGAATTATTGATCACATTATTCATCGGAGTCATTGCCCCAATGAGGGCAAAAAAACCGCCGGGACAATTTAGTCCCCAATGTTCCCTAAGGAGGAAAACGTGATAGGAAGATTCATCCAACTCGTTGGGACGGAGACCGTGCTTTCGCTGACCAATATCCTGGTCCTCTACACTTTCGGAGTGTTCCTCGTGTGGGGAGCGTGGGTACTGGCCGCGATGGTCGCGTCGCGAAAATCGGACAAAGGGAACTCCTAGAGTTCCCATCTTTCGAACCTTTCACTGGAGAACACGCAATGCTGCGATCGCTGCTCGAGCTATTGAGCATCACCGAAAAGCGCAAGGGCGAAAGGCTTCAGTTTATATCAAGCCACAGGAGGGAACAGAGAGTGGCTAATCGCCAATATGCACGGTTGTACTCCAAGCTTGCGCGTCGTACATTGAACAATCTGCACCTGCCACGCGGGCAGTTGAGGAGATTCCGATGAGAAAGAGACTGATAAGTTTGTCAAAGTCGGGATTCGAGCTGGCTCAACTTGGGCTGATTCTCGCCGTTTTGGGCTGGCTACTGGGTCACTCTCGGGATATAACCGAGATCATCGAGTATCTAATGACCCCGAAGGGTCTCACCGCCTTGGGCTTGGCTACAGCGGTAGGAGGAGTTGTTTGTCCTTCTTGGGTCAGGAGTTTCTCGGGTCGTAAGACGCATCATGCTAATCTGCCGCCAGCCAGTGAAAGAGACAGCCCAACCAACCAAAGAAGAGGGTCCCTGAGGATCCTCTTCCTCTCTCTCCTCACCAAAACCAAAAAACTTCGCAATCCCATATGCGGGATTGTAGAATTTTTGTTGTATGTGTAGGGGAGAGTATTGAATTTGTTGTGGATATTGTTTAGCTAATTAGCTGAATAGTTACTTAGTTATTAAGATTAAAGGTTAGTTGGTTAAATAATATTATTAAAGAAAATAATTTTCTTTAGCAGGTTTGGATTTCTCTATAGCGAGTGATTTAATCTGCTAATGAGTTCCTTAACACCAAATAAGAACGCGAAATATAACGGGGTCTGGAATTATGTGGTCGCTATTCATTATAGCGGCTATTTTGTTCCAGATCCCGCAAAGACGGGTGAGAACAAATTCGGCTGGGCGATATGCCCCTTTCCTGAAGGAGTTAAATGGTGTGACAAGAGCAAAAGATGTAAAGACAGGAATAGTTCTTCAGGCGCCGTTTTCGGATCTTCCTGAAAAGGATAGACCAACGTACGGTGATTGGGGAACTACCAAGACGGTGATCATCCCGTCTGACCTCGATAAATTGAGGCAATATCCGAGAATTCAGATTTTTGCAGAGTCTGAGCGATTCGGACGAAGAATCCCACCAGAAGTTGTCAATCTATGGGGATTGAAGGAAGGCGACCTTATTCATTACCGTGGAGATTTAAACGATGGGCACGACATCGTGTCCGTCAACGAAATAGTAGATCCACGGGTAGTGGTAAGTTTGCCAACGATTGTCGGAATCGGTGAGAATAGGCTTTCAAGCCACTATCCCATCCGACCTTTCCCGGTGGAGCTTTATGACGAAAAAATTCACTGGGATCAAGACTACGAACCAGTGCTTCGAGCCATTACGCTCCGAGCGCCTCTTGGTTTTGGACACGGTCTTTGGGTTGCGGGCCCGGGTGAAGTCGGTAAGACCTCTGCGTTACGAGCTGTATGGCGGTCGGCGATTAGAATGACGGGGGATAGGAATATTTATCCCAACCTCTATGTAATCGCATGCATCGCCGGAGAGAGGGACGAAGATTTCACCGATTTCAAAACCGATATGTACAATACTCGTCCTAAAGACCTTGCAAGAGTGGAGCTATACGCTTCAACAGAAGACGACCCGGCATGGTGTTGGGTTCAAATGGCTGAGGTCTTTGTGAAACGAGCGCGTAGGCTTGTAGAAGCAGGTTACGACGTAGTAGCGTTTTTAGACTCAGGAACGAAGGTTGTAATGGGTCACTCTAGGAGACCGGAAACCGAAGGTCCGTGGATCCATGGAGGTATCGCTACTGCGTCTCTCGATTTTGCAACGCAACTTCTGGCAGTCAAAGGGCACTATGTAGATAACCAAAGGCCCAACGGAGATAAGAGGAATCGAAGCCTTACCTCGATTATCTCAGTACTGCTGGATCCTCCCGGTGAGCACACAACAGAGTCTTACTTTGCCCAGGAGAAGATGCATAGTCTCTCTACAGCCAAGTGGGTTTTCAACGAGTATCATCTCGCCGATCACCCCAAGCTCGATGTCACCAAGACCTCAAGTCGTCGAGTCAAAAGGTTCGCCTCGAAGGCTCAACTTGCTGAAATGAAGGCAGTGGACGAGAAAATGTGGAATGGCAACGAGCCTTCCAACAGATGGCGATTCGCCGCTGCCGAGCTCAACAGGTGGGTTGCGAACAACCCGAAGGTGACTTACTACGAATGAACCTTTGGATGAGTTTGCTTGTCTTCGGGTTTTTGATAACCCAGATTAGTCTGGTGAATTTCAGAGCCCGATGTTCTACCAATTCGGAGGAAAGGTGAGGCAAGCTTGGCTTGCATTTCTCTCACCTTTCCTCTTAAGGGGGAAATTTGGAAAGTGCAAAGTTTTTTGCTTTTGCACACCCTTTCATCTTTCACCCCAACCCGCGTTCTTATTTGGTATTTTTTTTAAAAAACCATACACCCAACTCTTCTTCTTTATTTATTTTTATCCATACTATTTATAAATATTATATATAATAAAAATTTACCCGATTTTGAGGTATCATAGTGGAAAAGCAAAAAAAGATTTGAAGGAACAAATTAAAAATTAGGAGTTAATATTCATCATGAGTTACCAAATCAAAAAATATATATGTGTCTTTGCTTTCTTTAGGTTTTATAAATAAAGCTCGAAGATCTGACTTTATCTTAATGGCATACTGTTCGGATCTTTTTCCTTGTAATTTGTGCAAATGCAATGAGGGATAAAGTGGGTTAGACTTGAATAAGTTGAACTGCTTTTTCAAGGTCGAGTTTAGAGTAGGGTCCTTCTTAATTAGTTTTTGAGCTTTCTTTTTGAAGAGGTCGGTTAGCTCAATGTCCATAAAGACGTCGTTTTTGCAAGCTTTGCTTACAAATTGTCAAAATATTCATCAATGTTGTCAAGCTTAGTTGTTTTTCCTTCTTCGTGCTCTTTCAAAGCCTGGAGACCTCTTTTTTCTGTCTTCTCGCTCATTCTAAAAACGGGGATATCTATGTCCTTAACATCGTTTATGACCAAATGTCTTATGTATGAAGCTAAATTCAAACCAAACTTTTCTGCTTTGCTTTTGAGATGCATGTAAAGTTCTTCAGGCAGAGTAACTTTAATTTGAGTTGATTGTGGTGTAGACATAAACAAATATTAGTACCAAAATAAGGACTTGTCAAGTACTTTTTGAGAACCTGTGCTGGTCAAGTGCTCCGTGGGGTGACCCACACAGAGCACATTTCTTTCTGGGCAGGGGCGGAGAGAATCGGACTCCCGTCACGGGTTTTGGAGACCCGGGTCCTACCACTGAACGACGCCCCTAACTTTAAAAAGCTAACAATATCGAATATTTTATCATCAAATAGCTTTGTAGTAAATTTAATCAATCGATTTTCTAAACCTCTATTTAGTATGATATATCATACTAAAATATAAAGATTTATATATTATATAATCGATTTAAGGAGATAGTTAAAATAGGGGAGTTATATTGATTGGAAGGCTTGCGACTTTCGGAGCTTTAATATATTCGACCTCCAGCGTGTTTGGCAAATAATTTTACACCTTGTAAACCTACCTCTTTCAAAACACTTTTTAGTAATTCTTTTCTTTTCCACGGTTTGAGTTTATTAATTAAAAATTTATAAACATCCGGTCGCCCATTTATTTCGAAATGTATTCGAGAGATTGTTTGATTAGTAAGATTAAGAGAGTCTGCAACTTCTTCATATGATGTGCCTTCTGAAAGCATAATAACAGTAAATAGTCTTTTCGCGAGCATCACCTCTTCCGTTTTTGTAATTAGGCCAGATAAAATATTTTCTACTTCTTTGGGTTTAAGATTTATAAATACTTCCCTTAAAGCTTTAATAATTAATTTTTCAATTTCTGGGGTAAGCTTTTTGCGAGATATATGGGTCATTAGTAGTATGATATATCATACTGCAAGGTTTTAAAATTACTAAGAATATTCTTAGTAATAATTATTACTCAAATTTTTCTAACGAGGCAGAAAGATTTACTTAATTTAAGAAGAATTAACTGAAGTAATTTAATTATTTCAGCTTCGTGGTTTCTTTGTGGACTCTTATCTTCTTACATTGCTTGCAAAATTTTTTGAGCTCTAATTTTTTCTCCATATTAACCTTATTACGTTCGGTTACGTAATTTTGACTTTTGCATACTGAACAAACCAGTGCAACAACTTCGCGCGAGCCTTTGGCCATAATCGTACGTTTAGTGATTCGTTAATTCGTTAATTCGATAGCGAACTTTTAAGCTTGCTAAGCATTTGAGCTAACGAAACAAGTGAATTATACCATTCATCTTTCTTATTAACAGAGAGTAATTTTAGTTCGTATGACATTTCTATCAGAGGAACGCATTCAAAACATGAACCCCTAGCAATAGTTATAAATCTTCTAAAATCAGCCTTTGATTTAGCCGACCCTTCTGCAATATTTAAGCTAATCGAAAGTGAAGCCCTTCTTAACTGATCACACAAATTAAATTGATATCTGGAAGGCCAGTCGATTGTTTCTTTGTAGACTTCTTTGGAGAAGAACAATGCTTTAGTATAAACCTCAAGTTTTTCGAAGTTGAACATCGAATATTTCAAACTTACGAATTAACGAAGTACAAATAACGAATAACGAAAAATGGAGCCTGGAGTGGGACTTGAACCCACGGTCTCACCCTTACCAAGGGTGTGCTTTTCCTCTAAGCTATCCAGGCGTATTAATATAATTTTTCAAAAAATCTGTCACCCTATTTCTTAAATATCCTCTTCCGAAACCAGTTTTTAGTTGTTTTTCTCTTCTTTAAGTGTCTATTTTTGAAACGCTAACTTCGTAATATATCAATTGAAAACTTTTCATTTTTGATGTAGTTAGAGACCCTCCTTTTTTATGTTCCTTTAACCTTCTTTCTAAATTATTAGTTGATCCGATATAGAATTTGTCTGTTAACTTATTATATAAAACATAAACGTAATACATTTCTATTATGCGCTCCCCACCAAAAGCTGTAAGCATTTAGGTGGGCCCGTCAAAATGCCTTTGGCTTTTGTCGGGTACCACTGAGCCACGTCGGCGAAAGGAAACCAATTATATCAATTTCCAATTACCACTTGCAAAAGCTAAATCTATAATGTTTAAATAAAGAGTATGACTGCCAAGAAAACGCTAGCTGCAGTTTTAGTAATTTTAGTTGCTATTGGAGGATTCGTTGCAGGATTATATCTTCTCAGACAGAGACAGGAACTCCGTGAGGAAGCGGCGGTTCCAGGAGGACAAGCAGAAGTATCTGTTTTTCCAACAACCGGTAACTTTGACGTAGGTGACACTTTTCCAGTAAGTGTGCGTTTTAATACCTCAAACATTGCAATTTCGGGAATCTCGGTCAGATTAACTTATCAATATACTGGAGCTTCTCCTGAGGTTGTTGCCGATAGTATTGAAATAAATTCCTCCTTACTTGCAAGTGGAGATTGGAATTGTCCAACCAGAAATATAAGTTCTCAAGCAGGGTCGGTATTTATCGACATCGGTTGTGCCAACTTAAGTGCGGGAGGATTTTCGACAAACACGGATACCTTGCTTGCTACATTTAATATGACAGTGGAGCGAGTTCCGGCAATCGAGCCAGTGGTTTTGAGATTTGACCCGAGTCAAAGTGTAATCACCCAAAAAACTGACACTCAAGATATTCTTTTAATTCCGACCTCAACAGGTGAATATACTGTTTCAGGGGCAGCGCAACCTACACCAACATCTCTACCTACCGCAACTCCTACAAAAGTTCCAGGTGCCGCATTATCACCAACTCCAATTGCAACCTCCTCTCCAACAGCGACAAAAACTCCTACACCTACTAAAGTCGCAACTCCAACTGCAACAGGAGCAGCCCAACTGCCGGATGCAGGTGTGAGCTACCCAACGATTATAGGAATTGGTCTAGGGCTTCTTCTTATCTTCGGAGCATTAATCCTTGCCTTATAAGGTTTCTTAAAAGAACGACAACATATTTTCTTCTTATTGCTATCCTCGAAGCCGAACCACAACACGAACAAAGTGAGTGCTGGGGCCAGGATTCGAACCTGGGTAGCCCGTTCGGGCGCCAGATTTACAGTCTGGTGCGATTGGCCGCTCCGCCACCCCAGCGTATATTAAACTCTTGAGCCGTCTTAGGGATTCGAACCCTAGACCTGCTGTTTACAAAACAG
>Ga0209342_10001274_pt1 | contig 28413 bp, 22 predicted proteins | sample RifCSP16_2_FD_184023 | JGI IMG/M metagenome (GOLD analysis project Ga0209342, IMG submission 184023) | Soil microbial communities from Rifle, Colorado - Rifle CSP2_sed 16_2 (SPAdes) (version 2) | ecosystem: Environmental > Terrestrial > Deep subsurface > Rock core/Sediment | place: Rifle...
ATCAAACGTATTCCCGGATTAAAAGTGCTCAGTGATCCCGAAATGAGCGTATTTGCGCTTGCCTCCGACAGCCTGGATGTATATGAAGTGGCAGATGAGCTTGAACTGCTTGGATGGCATCTCGACCGCCAGCATTACCCCCGCTGCCTGCATGTCACCATCAACCATGTTCACAGCCGGATCGCCAACGAATTCCTGGCTGACCTGACAAAAGCAGTGGAAATTGTGCGCAAACCCAGCCTGCGGAAATCTGCCAATAAATTCGTCATTTTCATTGCCAATCTGCTTGCCCGCCTCATCCCGGCGAAATGGATGACCGCCCTGATGGAAAAGGTCTCCTCCCTCCTGGGAGGGTCCGGCAGTGGTCTGCCATCCCGTACAGCACCCATGTACGGCTTGATAGGTTCCCTTCCCAACCGTGGTGATATTAAAGAGCTGGTCCTTGATCTGCTGGATTCCATGACCAGGCTGTCTGGTTGAAATAAATCATACTTCAATTCCTTTCGCCAAAGGAGACAACCATGAAATCAGAAGTTCAATCCGTTCCGCGCAAGAATTACCTGACCACCTTGCAGAAGGTGATCTTCGGCTCGGGAGATTGGAGCTATGCCAGCTTTGGCACATTGCGCCAGATCTTCTACGCCATTTTTCTCACCGACGTGGTCGGGTTGGAACCGCGCCTGGCTTCTTTTGCTGTCGTGCTTGGGATCGTCTGGGATGCGGTTAATGATCCTCTTGTTGGTTTGCTCAGCGATCGGGTTCGAACCCGCTGGGGACGCCGTCGGCCGTTCCTTCTATTTTTCTCCATTCCATTCGGGCTGGCATTTATATTGCTCTGGTGGGTACCCCCCATCCGCTCCCAGGTCGGGCTGGCAGTGGTCGTTTCCCTGATGTACATGCTCAGCGACACGCTGCAAACTTTTGTCAGCGTTCCCATCTATGCCCTCACCCCTGAGATCACCCCTGATTACGATGAGCGCACCTCCCTGACTGGCTATCGCATGTTCTTCAACCTGGTGGCTTCCCTCGTCGCTGCTGTGGCTGCTCCCGAGATCGTAAATTCGGTCCTGGGAGGAGGAGGCACCCAGCAGCAGGGCTACATGCTGGTTGCATCCATCTTTGGCGGTTTGGCAGTCATTCCCTTGCTTCTCATATTCTTTACGATCCGCGAGAATCCAGAGAATTTAAAAGGGGTGGAAAAGAAAGAACCGATGCACCTTGGAAAGATCATCCGAACCGCATGGAGCAACATCCCCTTTCGATTTGCGACCGGCTTGTTCATGCTCAACTGGATCACCTTTGACCTTGTTGCCCTTTGCCTTCCGTTCTACCTTACCTATTGGATCTCCGGTGGTAACCTGCTCCAGAAAGCGCTCGGCATGGCCATCGGTTCTTCTGTCCTTGGGTTATTATTGGTCACATCCATACTTCTGCTTCCCTTCTGGATATGGCTGTCAGGGAAGTTATCCAAGAACATCACCTACATAATTGCCATGTCTTTCTGGGTAGTCGTTCAACTGCTTATCTTCAGTGTCCAGCCCGGTAATGTGACTTTGATCCTCACCCTGGCTGTCATGGCTGGAATATCCGTCTCAGCCGCTCATGTTCTACCGGATTCCATTTTCCCGGATGTGATCGAATGGGATGAACTGCGCACTGGCCGCAGGCAGGAGGGAATTTATTATGGCATTAAGAACTTCATCCGTAAACTTACCGGTGCCGTCGCCATATTTATCGCACTGCAGGTGTTGGGCTGGTTTGGCTATCAAACCCCTCCTGTCGGTGCCACCTATTTTGTTCAGCCGGATAGTGCCCTACTGGCTATCAGGATACTGATTGGTCCGTTTGGCGCGCTGCTGCTCATCTCGGCGATTCTGATGGCGTGGTTCTATCCCCTCTCCAGGGTTCGTCATACCCGTATCCGCGCCTTGCTGGAAAGAAAGAAATCCCGCACTAAGGCAGGCTGATTTATAGTAGGGTATATACAAGTATTAAGTTTTGCTGCACTGGGTTATTTTCAACCAGCCTGGTTTTCCACCAGGCTGGTTTTCATTGCCAACGCCACCAGCAGACCCCAGGTGGTTGACATGGTCACCGTATAAACGATCTTAAGGTAGACATTTAAACCGAAAATAATGAGAAGCACCTGTACGATCATTTCAAGCAGGAAGGCGGCTCCCACCCAGTTTGTCAATTTCATGACAGGACGGTTTTCCTTCTGGGTGCGCCATGAAGTGACCAGCATGAACATGACGAACAGCAATCCGATCACGGAGAAGACCTCTCGCACAAGATATCCCATGTCCCGCTGATCGATGGATAATACCTGCAAATTATATATTGGCCATCCCAGGCAGCTGGTTATGGATTCAGGTCCTGCCACCAGTACCGCACTAACAAGAATCAGGTAAACTACCGCAGTTGCTGACCAGACCATTTTTGCAAAGTTCGACCGGCTTGAAAGCTTGATCTCAGTCTGTCCCCTTTTCCTCATCTCAACAGCGATCACAGCCGAAGCCACCATTAGCGCGGTCAGAAATAAGGCTGAACCCACATCCACGGCAGCCCATCCGGGCGCTATCCCGTGCAGGACAACCATGGCGCCAAAATAGCTGACAGCCAGCACCAGGAAGCTGGATATCAACGCTGGCAGGACCAGCCACGAAAAGACCGGCTGTTTTTTTAATAATCCCGCTACCAAGGAAGCAAGGATCAGCAGACCACTCATTCCGGCAAAGAAGCGATGGGTTATCTCCAGGATGGGACTCGGTTCCAATGGGGGCAGGATTTTTCCAAAACAACCTGGCCAATCAGGGCAGCTGCGAATCGATTGCGTCACGCAAAGAATCCCTCCCATTGCGATTGCTATGACGGTAAACACAGCAGTGATGACTAATACATTTTTATGCCAGCTGGCAATTGGTTCTTTTTCCTGTTTCATTGAATAGGTCATCTTTCCTCGCTTGTCCAAGTTTTTTTTATTTCCAACCTAACCAGTTTTTAAACCCGTTTACACGATCAGGGAGGTCATCAACAAGATCATAACAGCCAGCATGTAAATTGATGAATATTTGTAATTTTTGAGTATCATCGGCGGAGACGGATTTTTCCAAGCCAGGAGTGCCACACTGAAGATGGCGATCCCGCACAGGACCAGGAATCCCAGGATGATCGATGGAAAACCCAGCCAGGCAAATCCCAATGCCAGCAGAACGACTTCCACCAGGGTTGAGCCCATGATGACGACCTGGGTGAACTTTAACCCGTAGGAATTGATGAATGTCGGAACACCTGCGTTCAGGTAATCACTTGCGTTCAGGATTCCCAAGGTCAGGTTGTGGCTTGGTATCCAGGTGACGATCGCCAGGCATAATATGATTCCGATCATATCGATCCTGCCAGTTGCCAGCACACTGCCTGCCAGGATGGGGATCCCGCCTGAAAATCCACCCCATAACACCGACCAGGCAGTTTGTCGTTTCAACCAGTATGTATAAATGATCAAGTCCAGGAAGATCCCGGTCAACGCCAGGGAAAAATACAGTCTGGATAGAACAAAAGACCAGGCAAGTCCGGCAATGATCAATACAATGCCTGTTGTCAGGGCAGATCGCGGATCGATTCTTCCAATTGCCAGTGGACGGGTTGATGTGCGCTTCATTTTCTTGTCAATATCCCTGTCCGCCCGCATGTTCAAAATGGTGCACCCGCTGATCGTCAGCAACAGGGTCATGATCAATCCCATGAATTGCCAACCATCGATCGGAAAGGTTTGTCTTGTTAAATATCCTGCCACACCAGTAAGAGTTAATAACAGAGTTTGACGGAGTTTTAGCAGAGGAAGAATATCCTCTTTCAAATGTAAAGTTAGTCCTGTCATATGAGTTGTTTTAAACATGAAAGGAATAATACTCCCAATAAAAGGTTTTTTGCAATGGTTGTATTCTTATTGACCTTATTTTAAATTTGACAATAAACCCTACCACGTTGGAACAAGAAACGCATTTGATGATCTCCGTTTGCATAGGGTTTTGGTTAAAATGAAAAGGGCAGCCCTATGGATGAGCTGCCCTTTCCTTCATTAGTGTTTAATACAAAGACTTAAGCTTCAGCAAGCTCTTCAATCGGCTTGCCTAATTCTTTGGGTTTGATCTCCCTGTATACCAGGGTCCAAACAGTTGATTTGAAAACCTGCACCAATCCATCAACGAAAAGGAACGGTGACAGAGCAATCAACAGGAAGAACGGCAGTCCAATCAAGACTCCAATGACTATTACCCACACTCTAGATGGGATAAATAAACTGGACAATAATCCCACTATTGCTCCCGGTATGCCCCCTGCCACAACACCCAATACTGCGCTGACCACGAAAGCGGGTATGAGAACGATCAACAACAGGATCGATACGAAGACCCAGGCAATTCCCATTCCGATCATGACCAGCCACATCATGCCGGCATCCTTCCAGCTTTCCCTCACCAGATTAAAACCCATTTTTATGGACTCCCCCACACCAGCATCTTCAATCACACAGGAACGCACGATGAAGTTCCTCAGGAAACTGATCAAAACAAAATAAAGGGTCATCACCAGGATCAAAAAGAAAACAACTCCAGCAACCAGGAAAATCCCGGCAGCCATGATATTTTCTCCGCTGATGATGGTTGCGAACGTACCCCAACCGATCAGGATAAGAAGGCTCGCTGTAATTAATCCCGGCAGGAACAATAATAGGAGATCCACCAGGAATAACCGCCACGATCTTTTCGACCATCCCATCCGGAAACCCTGCTTAAAAGGCACCTCTTCCCCGCTCTCTTCCAAATTATCCACCATGCGGATGGTCGCTGTCTCCGATACATATCTTAATATGGTCATGCCTATGCCGGTAAGGACCATTAGGATTATAAAAACAATGCCTATCCAAATTGTGGTTCTTAACTCAATTTGGGATTCAACCAATCCTTTCAGATCATTTCCCGATAGTTTCAGCCAATCGAAAAAATCCTGGGGAGAGCGGAATGTCTGGTTACTCCAGGGTTCCTGAAGATAATTCTGTACTTCCTGCCTGTTTGTCTGGTAACTGCCTGGACCTCCCGAGCTTTTAAAAGTATTGCCTCCCACCGTCATCGCCAGGATGAATCCAAATATCCACAATGTACGATATTTCCAGAGGATATCCCATGACCTTTGCAAAATTTTCATCATATCCATGTTTTTACTCCTTTCCGTTAAAAAATATACGTGTCTGACCCTGGAAAAGTTTTAGGTTCATCGTTGGATCAATTTTATTATCATAAAAGTTAAAAAAATCCTTCTCTATTTTCTTTAACCTTACTTGGGTGTATACTGACAAATAATACTATACCTTTGGTGAAGGGAGTCCTTATGAAGCGTGCAGTCAGCGTCAGCTTGGGGTCATCCAAGCGCGATAAAGCAGTCGAAGTCAAATTGCTGGATGAAATGGTCAGCATTGAAAGAATTGGAACAGATGGGGATATGGAAGCCGCAGCCTTGAAATACAAGGAGCTGGATGGAATTGTGGATGCTTTTGGTGTTGGCGGGGCAGACTTGGGAGTGCTGGTGGATAAGAAATGGTACCCGCTTTATTCGGTCAACCCGATGGTTCGGTTCATCAAGAAAACACCAGTAGTGGATGGTACCGGTCTTAAAACAAACCTGGAAAGCAAATCTGCCGCCTTCCTCGATGCACACATCAAGGATTACATCAATGAGCGCGGCCGCAAAGCCTTCATCATGACAGGTGTGGATCGCTGGGGACTCGCCAGTTGTTTTGAAAATGCCGGGTATGAGTGCATTTTTGGTGATTTGATGTTCTCGCTCGGTATTCCCATCGCTCTTCACTCGACCAAATCCCTTAAAATCCTGGCGGCTTTGCTTATGCCTGTGGCTGGAAGACTTCCATTTGCTTGGATATATCCGACCGGAGAAAAACAGGAAGAACGCAAACCGAAACATGTCGATAAATTCCATTGGGCAACCGTTACAGCTGGCGACTGCCATTACATCAAACGCTACATGCCGGATGATATGCAGGGCAAGGTGATCGTCACCAATACCACCACACCAGCCGATGTTGAACTTTTCCGCAAATCCGGTGTCAAATACCTGATAACCACCACACCTGTCCTTGAAGGACGTTCCTTTGGTACCAACATGATGGAATCCGCCCTTATCGCCATTTCTGGCAAGAAACGCCCGTTGACTGATGCCGAGTACAGCGACCTTCTCGCTCAACTTAAGTTTGAGCCCCAGATCCAGGAATTGAACTGATACTCACCAATGTCACAGCAGGAATGATCAATTCTTCTTTTGATCATTATTCCTATGATTTTTGATCTTGTTTTCATGAACTTGCTTTCGAAAAGGAGTCGAATATGTTATTGGATGCAGTCGTAACAGCGGGTGGGATTCCGGAACCCGGTGAACCGCTTTATCCATACACACAGGGTATTTCCAAATCGCTCTTGGATGTGGCTGGGAAACCCATGATCCAGTGGGTTCTTGATGCATTGGGTGAAGCAGCCACCATCAACAATGTTATCGTGGTTGGTTTGACCCGGGAAAGCGGGGTCACATGCAGGAAACCATTGCACTTCATTCCCAACCAGGGAAAGATGCTCGATAATTTCCGTGCAGGAGTCGCCAAGGCAAGGGAGATCAACCCGGAAGTTGTTTTCACAGTTTTTGCAGCTTCCGATATTCCCACCATCACCAGTAAAATGGTGGATTGGGTGGTAAACACATCCATGGAAACAGACGATGATATTTATTACAATGTCATCACCCAGCCTGTCATGGAAGCTCGATTTCCAGGCTCAAATCGAACCTACACGCACTTAAAAGACATGGATGTCTGCGGTGGCGATCTGAATGTCGTTCGCGCCAGCGTCGCAGCCGATGAATCGGATATCTGGGAAAAGATCTCCAATGCCCGTAAAAGCCCTCTTAAACAGGCAGCCCTGATCGGTTATGATACGCTCATTCTGCTCCTCTTGAAACAATTAACCATCGATAAGGTTATCAACAAGGTGGCGCGCCAATTAAAGGTGAATGGTCGTGGTATCGTCTGCCCGTACGCAGAGATCGGCATGGATGTCGACAAACCTCACCAACTCGAAATTGTACGTTCTGACCTGGCAGGATAAGGATTTCACCTCTTGCATTTCAAAAATTTTCTTGAACTTGACGCCCGTCTTTCTGCTCGTATGCAGGTGGCTGAGCGTCCCGGTTTTCTGCGATCCATTGCAATTTTCCTGGCACATTCCGGTGATTCCTGGTTCTGGTGGGGGGCTTTGGGCCTCTTGTGGTGGTTGGGTGATCCTTTCTGGCAGAACTGGGCGAAGACTGTTCTATTAAGCATCGTTGGACTGGCTGTTCTGGTCCTGGTTATCAAATTCCTGGTCCGGCGAAAACGCCCGGAGGGAGATTGGGGCGGGATGTATCGAAAAACAGATCCCCATTCCTTTCCATCCGGTCATGCTGCCCGTGCCATTCTTATCGCTGTCCTGGGTAGCGCCCTCGGTCCAACCTGGCTGACCATCATCCTGTGGATCTGGGCTCCTTTGGTCTGTCTTGCCCGCGTTCAGATGGGTGTTCACTACCTATCCGACATTCTGGCAGGCATGCTCACCGGTCTCGTGGCAGGATTGGGAATCATTTTTTATCTGTAAACCGCAATTCATTTTATGTTTTGGATTTAAATATAAAGAAGGCAGGCGATCAACAGCCTGCCTTCTTGCTGATATTTGAAAAGTAGGTTAATAACCTAATCAGGTTTCAATATTCATTTCGTTTTTATTAAATGATCGTTTCAATGAGTTCTGTTTCAGGTTATCGCCAATTTGCCCTGTCACGTTCTCCGAAAAAGATGAATACTGCCACAGTCTGCAGGAAGATCACCGCCAATAGGATTAAACCCAGCAACCACATACCCAATATCCCGGCTGTTACAGCAACAGCGATGAAGATGGCCATGATCAGCATCGCGTTAAAGATTCTTTTTTTCTTTCCAATCAATGGCCTATTGTTTCGGAAAAATATCAATAAACCACCCAGCATGAAAAGGATGATGATTCCCAGGCTCACTCCAAATGCCTGGCTGCCGGTAAGGAATGTAAAAGGCAGCATCACAATGGCACAGGAGCCATCTCTGGCCGGGGTCTTGTAGGTCGGGAATTGGAAGAATCGTGCCAGGATGAAAACGTTATAGAACCTGTCTTCCTTGTCAACCTTGATCTCCACCTCCGCTGTTTCTCCAGGAAGAACTTCCGGCATGAACTCAACCTGGCGTTCGATCCCACCCATGTAGCTGATCTCCCCCTGGAAATCAAGATTAATGATCTTGTCCGTATTGTTGGGAAGGGAAGCTGAGATGGATCCATCATCGATGACAGTCAGCACAAGCGGACACTCCAGATCCATTTTTTCCTGGGTTGGACTTTTGACAGAGAAATATGAGCGCTCAAAATAGAATGGCAGTTCAAAGTTTGCCCAGGTCATTAAAAATGCAAACGTAAAGCCTACCAGGGCTCCAACAGCAAAAATATAAATTCCAATTTTCCGACCAAAACCTGAGGTCATATAAATATACTCCTGAGAATTAAATTCTTATTAATAATTTCTAATCTATGATCAATTGCCTGTTGATCTGGTTTTAATTATCAGTCCTTGCTAAATAGTGTCACTCTTCTTCCCATTGATCAGGATCGATACTGTCAATATCGTAGTCACCCCATTTGCCGTTCACCGATGAGGAAAACATGACAGCATTGATATGGTCGGAGTGTTTGCGCACCTTGCGCATCAGGGTATCCCTGCGGGTTCTTACATCCTCGCTTGGAACCTTGTCGCTTGGTTCTACCGATAATATCCGAACCATGGAAAGATCCCCTTCCCTGTAATCAAGAATGGTATCCACCGGTTTTCCCATGATCGTTTTCGCCAGCGGAGTGTTCAATCCAAGGAAACCTGCTCGAAAATCAGCCTGCTCATCCTGTACCAGGGTGAACTCCAGCCATTCCAATTCACCTGAACGGCGGATCAGCTCCACCTTCACCAGCATGCCTTCTTCTACTTTGTGATTTTTTAACTTACCGTCCATCATATACTCTTCGGACTTCTAATTGTAATCCTTTTTGTGTTTTTTTTCATTATGATTCGTATCATTCCGGGTTGAGAAGATGCGTTCTATCATGTACAATAATTGCAGAGGACAATATGGCTAAAATAAAATATGTGATCAAACGAAATGGAGCTACAGTCCCCTTCACCAGGGAAAGGATCTCCAATGCAATTTTCAGGGCTGCGGTGTCAGTTGGCGGCCGCGATAGATCGTTGGCTGATTCTCTCAGCGACCAGGTGGTGGCAATCCTCGAAAAGAATTGCAAGAAGGGTCAATACCCCGCCGTGGAAGAGATCCAGGATGTCATCGAAAAGGTATTGATCGAGAATGGGCATGCCAGGGTGGCCAAGGCATATATTCTCTATCGCGAAGATCGCAATCGCAGGCGCCAGAAGCAGGTTTCACCCACTGACCAAAGATCGGAATACATCCCCTGGGCAAAAATGTGGTCTGTATTGGATTGGGCAGTCGATAATGAAGTCAACACGGTTGATAAACTCAATCAAATCGTGGAAAAAGGCGAATTTCAACATTTAATAGATGTTTCAGAAGCTGCCTATGCCCGCGATCTTGCTGCTGTCTATGATGCCATCATCGACCGCCAGGATGAAGTCCGTCTTGTGATCATCGCCGGACCATCCTCCTCGGGGAAAACGACCACAACCAACAAGATCGCCCATGAACTTGAGAAAAAGGGACTTCATTTCGTAGAATTGAACCTGGATAACTATTATTTTGACCTGGAACTTCATCCGAAGGACGAGTTTGGGGATTATGATTTTGAAACTCCCCAGGCACTTGATATCGACCTGATCAATCAGCACCTACATCAACTGCTTTCGGGAAAGGAAATTCTTTTACCCTTCTATGATTTCAAGACAGGCAAAGGTTATCCGGATCAGACACCCATGAAGCTGAAGGAAGGGCAGATCATCCTGATTGACAGCTTATACGGACTCTACCCACCTTTGACGGATGGCATTGAAGATGAAAGGGTAAAACTCTATCTTGAGCCACTTTTACAGTTAAAAATGAAGGATGGAAAATATGTCCGTTGGACGGACATTCGCCTGATGAGGCGCATGCTGCGCGACCAGGCAACCCGTGCATATGGGTATGAACAGACCCTCACCCACTGGCATTATGTCCGCTCAAGCGAGATGCGAAATATTATTCCCAATTCCGGTACCGCCGATTTCATCATCAACTCAGCCATGCCATATGAGCTTCCCTTGTATAAACACAAACTCGGGAAACATTTCTCGGAATGGGTCGAGACGTACCGCCAGGATCCCCTGCGACAGGATGCCTACGAACGCTCTGCCCGCATCCATGCCATGCTCGAAACGATCCTCCCCTATCCTGATGATTCCCTTGTCCCGGCTGATTCCGTTATCCGCGAATTTATTGGGGGATTATCACTCGATTAACCAATCCCTGGAACTTGTTGTCTGAATACATGAAATTTCGAAATACGAAAACCTGCCCAGATTAGGCAGGTTTTTACCATTAATACCCATTTTTTAACGATTTTTTTACATTAATTTTGTACAGAATTAACAATGGAATTGTATATTCAAGCTGTAGAAATTCAAAACCAATTAAAAAGGAGGTTCACAATGTCAGACTTAATTCGATGGGAGCCAATGCGTGAAATGATGACGCTGCGGGAGGCAATGGATCATCTCTTTGATGATGCCTTCACCCGCCCGATCAGTGGCAGGAGTGGGCTTTCCTCACTTCCAGCCATTGATCTTTACCAGGATAATGACGACGTTGTTGTAAAAGCATCATTACCTGGTCTTAAAAAGGATGATGTTCAGATCACGCTCAACAATGGTGTTCTCACCTTGCGCGGCGAATATAAACAGGAAGAAACCAGCGAGAATACCACTTACCACATCCGGGAGCATCGCTCGGGTTCATTTGAACGCTCCATCTCGCTGCCTGTGGAAATTGATACCGAAAAAACAAAGGCGGAATTTGAGAATGGTGTCCTGACCATCACCATGCCGAAAGTGGAAGCCGTTAAACCCCGCATGATTGACATCAAGGTCAAATAATTCACCCATTCGCGCTTCAGCTTGATGCTGAACCAGGGCACAGCGACCTTCGCTCAGGTTGCTGTGCTTTATTAATTATTGGGCGGTGTGGATAGATCTTCAGTTGATCTCTTCTTCATGAATAACGGCATTAATAGATCAGCCAGACATGGGAGATGATGAGCTAGCTCCACCAGGATACGCCATGATTTGGGAATGACAAAGATCCTGCACGGGTGATCGATCAACCATGCCAGCTGCTCAGCCACATAAGTGATTGACATCAACCCGGGGATCCACGCTGCCTTATCATCTCCATCCGCATGGGCTTTCAATCTGGGGGAGATCTCGGATGGCGTGAATCCCGGGCAAAACGCGGAAACGTGCACGCCGCTCTTGAGCAGTTCCCGTCTCAATGCATCCGAAAAACCGACCACCCCGAACTTGGTGCCGGGGTAAACCCCGCCATTTGGTGTCGCCACCAACCCCGCAATGGAGGCAACATTGATGATATGTCCATACCCTTGAATGAGCATGCCGGGCAAAACAGCCCGGGCACCCTGCATCACCGCCAGCAGGTTGATTTGCACTCCCCGCTCGATCTCTTCCTGGGACATTTCATTGAACCGTTTATGAAAACTTACCCCGGCATTGTTGATCAACACATCCACGCGCCCCCAACGATCGATGGCTGCCTGGACCAGCTTTTCTATTTCAGCTGCTTTGGTAACATCTGTTTGCTGTTCCAGTACCTCCCCGCCCGATCTCCGGCATCCTTCCGCCACCTCAGCCAGACGATCCATCCTCCGGGCTGCCAGTACCAGGCGCTTCCCCTGTTTTGCCAGCACCCGCGCAGTCTCAGCCCCGATCCCGCTGGATGCACCTGTGATTATGACAACCGGTTTTTCCATTAGCTGCCTCAATTTGATTAATTTATTAAATTATTTTACATCAACATGGGATTGTAACATCTCAAAAAAGTGGGGTGTGGGGTTAGTGAAAGCAAGCAAAGCTTGCTTTCACTAACCCCCGAATTATTGAGATGCTACTGCGGTAAGGTTTAAGAAGATAGTTACGGACACTATCACCAGCCAGAGCAGCAGAATGGTGAGCGGATTATTTTCTGTTGCGCCGCCTCACCAATAGGATGGTCAGACCACCAAGAATAATGACGCCTGCCATCAGCACCAGGCAGCACAGCGCTCCCACCAGGATCAAGGTATTTCTGGGTATGGTGCTGAAGATGCTGTTTCCTGGCTGCTCTGAAATTGCATTGATATCGATCTCGTCCGTTGTATCCAGCAATCCAGCCAGCAAGGCATCGACCTGTAGAGCAGTTTCGGTGTCCGTGGTTTGGACCACCACATCCAGTCCATCTGCAGCCAACAAACCAGTCTGACCGGCTGGTATAAGTACCCCATCCGGGTTGGTAGCCGGAGTGTAGAGCAGCGGCTCACCCTCACGTGTGCTCACGTGCATGACACCCTGCGCATCGAATGTAACCGCCAGTTCGGATTTTACCTGGATGTAGACAGCGTCCCATCCGGGAGTTTCAACACCGGAAGCCCAGGACAGGAAATTCCCGAGCAGGCTGGCTTTTGTGGTTATCCCGCTGATGATCTCGTAGGGCAAAATATAATATCCAATAACCGCATCCACCAATTGCCCACCAGACCAGTAAATGAACCTGCCGCTATCTTTCAAAAAACCGGAAGTCCCTGGAGACTTTCCAAAGGTGATCGTGCTTGTGCACACGCTGCCATTTACCCCCATTCTTCCGATGGTCCCGTCAAAAAAACGGACCTTGACCCAGATCACCCCAGGTGCACCTGCCGGGAGACCGTTAACCATGCGATTGGTGACCATGTCGCAGGCGTTGATCTTCACCCGGTCACCCACGTGCAGCATCTGCCCCGTACTCAAGGTTGTGCCTGGAGTGGACCCTGCCGGTCCGATGCCGGCAAACCCCGGGTAATCATAAAGCACCCGGCGGCTTTGACTCAACGTGCGCGTGCCATCGCGTGTGCCGGGATCATCATAATAGCTTTCCAGGGGTCCGCTGTTTCTGGGATGAGTTCTCCCGCCCGCATCATACATCTGCGCCTGCTGATAGGTTATAGCTGTCACCACGCCGATGCTCTCCAGGCTGGCGCTGAAATCTGCTTCAGCCAGGATGCTCTCCCCGTCTCCATCTCCCAGGTATTCAACCGCGATTGGGATGGTGATGGGGGCATCCCTCTGGGGGAAAACCGGGATAAGCCTGATAAAGTCAAGAAAGAACGTGATCTTTGCCTGGCCGTTCCCGTCCGTCAGTACGATTATGGGTTGGGAAGGATCTGACAGGTGAGCCAGCCGGTAAGCACTGGTATCCCGGTATTCGCAGTTAAGACAGGCTGGTGCCAGGAATTCATCCGCCAGCCGGGTTTCATTGCCCTCGTATCCCAGCGCAGAAACTCGCATCGCAGCCCCCGGGACCGGTTGGAAGGCTCCATTTATCCGTTGTTCCAATTTAAGTGTGAACAGGAGGGGATTCATCCGGCTGTCCGTACTGATCAACACGCGGTAGTCTGACCCGGGTGTGGGGGAGGCTTCCGGGGTTTCCGTGACGGCTGTATTATCCCCGTCCGTTTCCGGTTGGCACACCCATTGGTAGATGTAATTTATACTGCCACCAGCCCCAGCCTGCTCGGCATGGGCAGTGATGGTCATTTCCTGTCCGGGGTTCCCGCCGAATGGAACCACCCAGCTGCCCTGTTTGGAAATTGACCCGTTTGGCTCGGTGGAAACATTGATGTGACTGTTTTTCGCCTCAATGGTCGTGACCCCCGCCATGACCCAGGTATTAACTCCTGTGACCATCGAGGAACATTGGGCGGAACCATCCAGGTTCCAGGACGCAGACACATCAAAAGTGAGTTCCTGTCCCGGGGTCAGGCTGCTGCCCGGATCTGTCCAGGTGTGCGTGGTCTGAAAGACCTGGTCTTTACAATCAAGGTTTCCAGGGTAGGTATATGAGGTCTGGATCGAGTTCCCGGACCTGCTGGTCGAAAAACCGTCCCCCTCTTTGGATAAATATTCTTTAGCCTCAGCAAATTGCCAGGTGCAGGATTCCTGACCCTGGGTATCGGTTGTTTTGCTTTCAGTGCGCCCCCATGCGAAGGCAATGGTCAATGGCATCAAAAGAAGAAGCAGGGTTATTGAGAGTCTTTTGGATCGCAAAATGAGTACCTCCTTTGGCGTGGGTGGCTGGTGTAAATTTAATTGTATATGAATTTGCTTTTGGTGGCAAATTCGGGTGTACGAAATGAGACTGCTTGAGAAAATATCCCTGCTCTCCGGTCAATTTAAGATTTTTATCTTTTTTTGAGAAAACTGGCTGCTATTCCACAGAATGAGAACGTGAAGGATTGCAAAATTGGCTGACAATAATCCTTATTCACCATTAATAAACAAATAAGTGATTGCCAATTAAAAACTAGGTCAAGGATTGAATAATCCTTGACCTAGTTATATATTAAAATTTACAATTAATTATTATGGTTGAACTATTATCGTCCCGGTCATGGAGGGATGGAACCCGCAATGGTAAGTGAAAGTTCCTGCAGTCGTAAATGTATGGCTGAATGTTCCATTATTGGCAAGAGTCGCGGATTCAAAACTGCCATCATCCGCTACCACGCTGTGGGAGGTGTTATCATGATTTTCCCAGGTGACCTTATCCCCCACCTTGATCGTGATTACGCTGTCCTCGAACGCAAAACCGCTGATCTCTACATTAAACACGCTCCCGGTCTCTGATGGTTGTGAAGGTACGCTGGATTCTACCGCCTGGGTCGGGTTAGTATCGGTTGCTTCCACCGTTGGATTCGTCGAACCATAACTATCGGAGGAATAAACTTCTTGGGTTGCTGGGGGTTGTTGGTTGGTCTGACTCTCGGATGTTGCGGTCGCCGGGGAACATGCAGCCAGCAGGCTCGCAATGATCAAGGTATAGAATATGGTTCGGATTTTCATGGTTTCTCCTATTATTATTAAGATAATTTTGATAATAATTGTATTTTATTAGAATCTCGTTTTAGGAAGTTAATTGTTCATTAGAATTTTAAAACCGGATTTCCTGTTAAATCGTGACACAAGGAACAAACTATCTTAAAATAGGATCTGTCTCATCCTTCCCAATTTTTTTACAGAGGTTAAATTGAAACCTTCCAGTGTCACCTCTTCAGGATCCCGCCCTACCGGTATGGTCGGATTGATGATCGTCCTTGCCGGTCAGGCAGTCTCCATTCTGGCTTCCAACATGACCGGTTTTGCACTGTCCATCTGGGTGTTTGAAAGGACCGGCAGTGCCACAGCTCTGGGAGCCATGACCTCCGCTTTCACCATCCCTTACCTGCTCCTGATCCCGCTGGCTGGTGTTTTCGTTGACCGCTACAATCGTAAGCTGATGATGATGATCAGTGACCTGGCAGCAGCACTGGGTACTTTGCTTATTTTCATTTTATATCTTTCAGGTTCCCTGCAGATTTGGCATTTCTACGTTATCAATGCCTTGATCGGGTTGGGCAGCGCCTTTCAATGGCCTGCATATTCAGCTGCCATTACCACCATGGTTCCCAAATCCCAATATGGACGGGCTAACGGTATGATGTCATTTGTGCAGGCTGGACCTGGTATTGTTGCCCCCCTGCTGGCAGGTTCGCTTTTGCCGGTTATCGGATTGAACGGTATTCTTTTGATCGATCTTGCCACGTTTCTACTGGCTATTGGCGCTCTCATGTTTATCTATGTCCCTCCACCTGCCAGGACTGTGGAAGGGCTTCAGGGGCAGGGTTCCTTCTGGAAGGAAGCGTCCTTTGGATTTAAATACATCTTTCAGCGCCCCAGTCTCCTGGGTATTGTGGTCATTTTACTGCTAGCAAATTTTTTCCTTGGGTTTCCCAACAGTGTTCAGATCCCCCTGGTTCTGCTCAGGTCAGATAACAGCAGCATTATTCTGGGTGCAGTTCAGACAGCAGGAGCTGTGGCATGGACGCTCGGTTCTCTGATCATGAGCGCCTGGGGTGGATTCAGGAACCGCATCCATGGTGTCCTGGTCGGCTGGTCTTTATACTGTCTTTTTGGTAATATCATATTTGGAATCGGTTTGAGTTTGAATACATGGGTTCCTGCCATTCTCCTGGCAGGGGTTTTCTCCAGTCTGGGCATTGCATCATCAACCGCTTTATTGCAGGCGAAAACCGCACCCGATGTGCAGGGACGTGTGTTCTCCGCTCGTCGTTTGCTGACCTGGGCTCCGGATATGGTCACGCCCATCCTGGGAGGGCTCATGGCGGATCGCATCATGGAACCTGCCATGCTGTCAGATGGTTGGCTGGTCGGTCTTTTCGGATGGATGACCGGCAGTGAACCCGGATCAGGAATGGCTGTCATGATGATCTTGTTTGGATTTTTGACCATCCTTTCTCTTTTGGCGGGATATCTGATTCCTGCAGTACGGGATATGGAAAAGGTCCTCCCGGATCATGACCAGCTCGAAAAAGTTGAGGAACCTCTGCCTGCTTGATGCAGGCTCTACCTATCGGATTGGGAGGGTTCAATGAATGAGATCCCGAAAGATCAAATGGATCGCCGTGCTTTCTTGAAATGGCTGGCTGCCACCGGGGGTGGGTTGGTGCTTGCTCAGTTTCTGGCAGGCTGTTCTCCAACAGCTACACAAACCCTTCCTCCCCTTTCTCCTTCGTCAACCAGCACGCTGATCCCTCCTGCCACCCCAACACCAGTCAATGGCCTTCTGGCAAGTCTGCAAGGCTTGGAATTGGATCCATTCCTTGATGAAGCATACAGGCTCTGGATGCTCAGGGATCCTGAGGCGATCACCCTTAACGGTCTTTCCGGGTTTTTCTCTGTCCGGAATGATCAGCTGACCGATCTTTCGGATGCATTCATCCGCCAAACCCAGGCTATGCAGGCAGGCGTATTGGAGTTGTTGGAGGCTTTTGACGAATCAACCTTCTCCCCCGGGCAGGATTTGAATGCCAGACTCTACAGGTGGTTCTTGCAGGATCAGCAGACAGGCTACAAGTTCATGTATTCAGATTACCTAGTATTTCCTTTCGTCAACAGCCTGCTCTGGACCATGAATTACCTCTTCACCGAGGTACAGCCCCTTGATGATGAACATGACCTGGCAGATACATTATCCCGCCTGGACCAGGTTTACAAAAAGATGGAACAGGTTGTCGAGGGATTGAACCGCCGCAAGGAGAACGGAGTGGTTCTTCCTGCCATTATCATGCCTGATGCCATCAATGATATCCAGCAGTATACCCGTACAGGTATTGCCCATCCATACTATTCAGCACTTTCCTCCAGGATCGGTTCCAGCCCGGATCTGACCAATGATCAGAAGGACTCCTGGCGTTCCCAGGTATCGGATGCCATCAAGGCTTCGGTCAGCGATGGGTTCCAGTTAGTCCTGGATTTTTTCCTCAAGACCTCTCCGATCGCTCCACAAGAGATCGGCCTTCTCCGTTTCCCACAGGGTGAGGAATATTACGAATTCTTACTTCACCATTACACCAGCACGGATCTCTCCGCAGATGAGATTCATCAGATCGGTCTTGATAACGTCGAGCGCATAAAGGATGAGATCCGAACAGAATTCTCAAAGTTGGGGTATCCGGCATCGGACAGTATTAATTCTCTTGTTAACAAACTGGGGAATGACGATGGGTTCATTAGTGGTAAACCAGCTGAGGATTACATCAGGCAAACGATGGACGATGCTGCCAGCATGCTCGATCGGGTCTTCGATTTCTCGTTAACCCAGGAGATCGGTGTTATCGGTGGAACAGAGGGCAACTATCTTTCTCCGGCTCCGCGTGATGGCTCCCGGCCTCCCACCTTCTATGCTCTCACCGACTACCCTCAGGCAAAGTTCAGGTTGAAATCCATCATCTACCATGAAGCCATTCCAGGTCACGGGTACCAGGACGATATCACATCCCAGTTGAAATTGCCATTGCACCGTTTCGTTTTTGATTACCACGCCTTTCTTGAAGGCTGGGCATTATATGCCGAGCGATTGATGTGGGAAATGGGGGTATATGATGATGACCTGGCTGGTAATATCGGCCGGCTGGATATGGAACTGCTCAGGGCAGTCCGCTGTGTTCTCGACACGGGCATCCACGCCAAAGGATGGACATTTGAGCAGTCCCGGCAGTTCATGCTGGACTCCCGCGGCGTCCCTGATGAATACGAGATCAGGCGTTATATTATGTGGCCCGGTCAGGCACCTTCCTATTATGTTGGTTACAAAAAGATCATGGATCTGCGTCAGAAGGCAAGTGATGCACTGGGTTCGAAATTTCAACTCAAGGATTTTCACCATGTCATTCTTGGCAGCAGCCAGATACCGCTGACCATCATGGAGGAACTGGTGGATAGCTATATTGCCCATAACTAACACAATTTGAGAGACGGTTGTATGCGAGTTTTATTTGTACTTGATTGTATGAATCATTGGGGCAATTTCAGGTGATAACGGAATTAAAGAATCCAAAAATATTATTAGATTCATTTTCAAATGATTTTAGTTAAACAAATTAATACTTAAATTTTTTTCTTATTCCATGATACATTGGTTTTAATTGATATATACTTTTAACTAAAGTCGATAATATTAATATTCACAATCAAGGGAATGAAATTAGAGTAACAAATCTGTTCTTATGAAAAAAAACGTTGGCTTGCTCACCAATCTTCGCAGACCATTAAGATCAATCCTTTTTTTGATCCTATTTGGACTGGTTACATTTGGCTTTATGACAAAAGCCTTGCAGTTCATCCTGATACAGCGTGAAACCGGGGTGTTAGGCAGCTATTATCGTTCTATTGGTGTACTCAATAATATAAATGATTCCTCCACTAATTATTGTAACCGGAGAGCATGTGTTCTCGTTAAGGATCTCCAGGCAGGAGATATTTCAGCCGGCATTGATCTGATCCTAACAAGTCTCTTGGTTGCTTATGGCGACCAGCGGGAGATCGTTTCAGGTGTCATGGAGAATTTCTATAATGAAAACCGGATTGATTCAGATACAACTACATTGATGGAAATTCTTCCTTCAGATTATTGGCCTAAAACATTTACGTATGACTTTTGGTTTACCGGTGATCTGATTTTGAAAGAGGAAGTTATGACAAGGGAAAAATTGCCTGAAGATCAGAAAACGATCGGTTACTATCTTAAATTTAATATCGATACCCTCTTGGCTTCCGACCCCAATTATGCCAAACAGGGTAAAGATATCGCACTCCTCTTTTTGTTCGAAGGACATGAATCAGGCATTCCTTCCATCCAGGCTATGGTAGTTGGCCAGAGATATCTCATTCGCGGTCGTGATGATTACAATTACACGATTGATACGAATTGGATAAACGTACACTTCGCCTATCTTGAGATTAAACCACTGGATGATAAGCAGCTATGGTACATTCCGATTGCGAAGGGAACGGACATTGATTTCAGTGATCCAGTCTTGACTCCTTTCAAAAACAAGATTGATATCCTGAACGAAAACCTGCATACACTTTATATTATTGCCACTGCAGATATGAGTGCAATTCCGAGTATGCAGGAATCCTCCCGTCATTTTTATCTGAGCGATGGACGATGGCTGAACCACCAGGATGACCTGGATGGGAAAAAGGTGATCGTGGTTCCGAATTCATTCGCATACCGTCGAAAGCTGGAATTAGGAGACGAGATCACCTTCACAATCAGGCCACTCACAGATACATTTGTAGGGTTAATCAGGGACGGAGTCGACTCTCTAAACTGGAGAAGTTATCCCACTTATCAAGATACGTTCACAATAGTTGGCATATATAACAGTACGAATAATTGGGCTATTTTTTCCTATATTCCAACTTCCAGTATCAAACCAGGGTTCACCTCCAAAACCCAAAATCAATTCTACTACGAGGAATATAATTTTGTTCTTAACTCCTCGCGAGACGAGTCAGCATTCATTCAAGAGTATAAAGAGCCACTCCAGGCGCTGGGTATCAGTTTGACATTTCTCCCCAACAATGGACCTGCCTATTGGGCTGCTGTCGACCCAATCCGCCAATCCCTGGCTGCAGATCTCCTTGTCTTCAGCCTTTTAATGGTTGGCGCCCTCCTCCTGGTGGTTATCTTGTTTGTGCTCCAGGGCAGAAAAAACTATGCGATATTGAGAGCTTTGGGGTTGCCGAAAAAACAGGCGAACAGGCAGACCATCTTCCCGCTCCTTTTATTGGGAGAGATCGGGATCATCAGCGGGGGATACTCTTCATGGCAGTATGCCATCAACCAGGCAAAAGAATCGCTATCCAGCCTGCCGCTCCCTTCCGGAGTCACGCCTTCAGCTGACCTCAGTCCTATGATCCTGGTCGGGTTATGTGTATCCGTTTTTCTGCTTCTAGCCTTATTTGTCTGGCTGGCAGTTCTCTCCTTGTCCAGGAAACCTGTCCTTGAACTTCTGCAGGGTGAGGCATCCCGAGCCAGCAAGAAGCAAAAAAGATCAGTCAGAGAAAATGGGAACCAGTCGATACGCATTTCAACCAAAGCCATTGATGAGGCAGGAAGCAGCCTTCAAACGGATATTGACAATAAGGTTCGACCGATCGCCAGGACGAAATACACACCATTCACCTTAAGCCGTTATGTGCTCTACCATATCCTCCGTTCCCGGATTAAATCTTTCCTGGTCCTCGTGATAGCGATGGTCTTTGTCCTGGCTGCAGGTTGGATCCAGCAGACCATGATGGGGAGTCTTGAGAAGGTGGATAATCTTTACGATACCACCGTGGTGGAGGCAGATATACTACCTTTTGATTCTTCATTAATTAGTAGTGGGAAAGGTTTTATTTTCAAGAGTACTGTCGACAGTGTAATGGACAGCGGTTTTGTGGACAGCAGTGTTCTTGAAGCCGCTTCAGTCTGGTATCAGATAATCAATTTGAATACTCAAGATAAGTTTCCTTATACTTTCTCGGTTTACGCCTATGATAGTCCTGATAGACTTTACTCCGGTTTGGCATCTCCAGGTTCGCTCATCTTTGCTTCTGGATGGGATATTGATAGTTTCACAGAATTCAGGTCTCTTGAAGATATCCAGGCAGATGGAGTTCCTGCAATCTTTCCAACCAACCTGACCAATCAATTGCAGTTAACACTTGGAGAAACGATCCGGATCACCGACCAATCCAGCCATGGTTACAATTGCACAATTGTTGGGCAATACGATGGATTTGATATCCTGATCCCCCTCTCTGCTTTGGAAGCCATGGATGGAAGCAGCACCATGTATACAAAGGCACATTTTGCCCTTGACCCATCAAAAAATCGCCAGCTTGAGCAATTAAGGACAGAGATGGACAGTATTATGGAGTTGTACAAAGGACAATTGAACTTCGTCATTTGGGACGAGGAACTGCGCCTTGTGATCACCCAACTAGAGAAGAACCTGTCTTTGCTCAAGGTGCTTTACCCGGTTGTCATTGCTGTATCAATCCTGATCGGGGCAGGGTTATCCTTCCTGCTGCTGCTGCAATCCGCAAAAGATGCCGCCATCCTGCGCATCCAGGGAACGACCAAAACAGCTGTTCGATCAGCATTGATCGTGGAACCTTTCCTTCTTTCCATTATCGGGTCGCTCCTCGGTTTGGGAATTGCCATACTCTTGTGGATGAGGTCGGACGCTGTATCTGCAGAATCATTATTATTAAGCACGGTGTTATACCTGGCTGGCGTAGTAGTGGGTTCGGTAATCGGCGCCATATCGGTCACCAACAAAAAGCCCATTGAACTCCTGCAGGTAAAAGAATGAGGTAAGGAGAAGGTCATGCCGGAACTTAGACTCGACAATGTCAGTTATAAATACAAGCATGGAGACCGGAAGGTTGTTGATGGGGTTACCTGCCTGTTTGAAGCAGGTAAATTGAACGCGGTTGTCGGTCCTTCAGGTTGTGGGAAGACCACTTTGCTTTCACTTATGGCAGGTCTTGACAAACCAGAACAGGGAAGCATATTTATCGACGACGAACCCCTTGCCGACCTGGACCTGGATCAATATCGGCGTGAGCGTGTCTCGATGATCTTTCAGGCATTTCAACTTTTACCCCTCTTAACAGCCCTCGAAAATGTTTGCATCCCTATGCAGTTGAATGGAGTTTCCAGGAAGGATTCCGCGGAGAAAGGAAAAAGCTTTTTGAATTCGGTAGGGATCACGGAGGACAAATTCAAGCGCTATCCATCCAATCTCTCGGGTGGGGAGCAGCAACGTGTTGCTATTGCACGTACACTTGCAACCGGTGCGCATGTTTTATTGGCAGATGAACCCACTGGAAACCTGGATAGTGCAACAGGCGACAAAGTGATCGAGATCCTTGAGCACCTGGCTCACGAACAGGGATATTGTGTCATTATCGTCACACATGATCTCAGCATTGCAGAGCTTTCAGATAAAGTGTGGAATATGTCTGATGGAGTGTTGAAAGAACAATAATTAGTTCATTTTTGGAGATTAATTACCTTACACTTCAATTTCAAACTGCATCAAACGCATTGTATTCGTCAATGTCTTCAACCCCATCTTGATCGATCTGCATGATATGGATTAAAAATCTCCGCCAGTCCATCCAGAAGAGCTTGTTGAATTATTGAAAGAAATAAAACAGTAGTTACCTCAATCGTTAATTGATTTTCCTCCCAATTGCTCCTATTTTCAAATAATATATTAATATGAATAAGATATAATTTGTCAAAAATGGAGTCATTTATGGATATCTCGAACGACCTTTTGATCGAAATGTACAGGTTCATGCTCCTGGCCCGGCGCACAGATGAACGCGCCTGGGTGCTCCACCGCCAGGGTAAGATCGCCTTCCACATTTCAGGTATTGGACAGGAAGCTGCCCAGGTTGGTGCTGCCTTTGCCATCCAGCGCGGTACCGATTGGGTTTCACCCTATTACCGTGACCTTGCTCTCATGCTGGCACTCGGTCTGACACCGCTCGAATTCATGCTCAGTGTCATGGGCAAACAGGGCGAGCCTTCATCCGGTGCCCGCCAGATGCCCTCGCACTGGGGGTTGCGCCGCGCCAATGTCCTTTCCCATTCCGCCCCGGTTGCCACGCAGTCCCTGCATGCTTCCGGAATTGGCCTTGCCATCAAGTTCAAAGGTGACAAAAAGGTTGTATTCACCACCATCGGTGAAGGTTCAACCTCCCAGGGTGAATGGTACGAGGCTGTCAACTGGGCTGCCGTCCACAAACTGCCTGTCATTTTCATGGTGGAGAACAATTCCTATGCCATCTCAGTTCCCCAGGACAAGCAGATGGCAGTCCCTTCCTCAGCTGATAAAGCCTGCGGGCTTGGTCTGCCGGGCATAAGCGTGGATGGCACCGATCTCATCGCAGTCTACCAGGCCATGAGCGATGCGGTCACCCGCGCCCGTTCAGGAGAAGGCGCCACCGTCATTGAAGCTCTTGCCTATCGCCTGACACCTCATTCCTCCGATGACGACGATCGTTCCTACCGTTCCCGCGAAGAGGTCGAAACCCACAAGAAAGAGGATCCCCTGCCGAAAACAGAGGAACTGCTCCTCTCTAAAAAGATCATCACCCGCAAACAGTTGGACGAGATGGAAATTAAGATAAAAGCAGAAGTTGACCAGGCGGTTGCAGATGCCACTGCCGCACCATACCCAACCCTGGAAACTGCCATGGGTCCTGTCTATGCCGCGGAGGTCTCCAATGCCTGAGATGACCCTCATTGACGCCGTCCGCATGGCAATGGACGAAGAACTTGCCCGCGACCCAAATGTTATCATCATAGGTGAGGATGTCGGCGTTCGCGGCGGCGTTTTCCGCGCCACCATGGGACTGCACGAAAAGTACGGCTCCGACCGGGTCATCGACTCTCCATTGGCCGAAGCATCCATTGTCGGAGTCGGCATCGGTGCTGCCCTGTACGGTATGCGCCCCATCTGCGAGATCCAGTTCGCTGACTTCATCCACCCGGCCTTCAACCAGATCATCAACGAAGCCGCCAAGATGTACTACCGCTCCAATGGTGACTGGACCGTCCCCATGGTCATCCGTACCCCCTACGGCGGCGGGATCGGCGGCGGCCTTTACCACTCGCAATCATTGGAAGCTTTTTTCACGCACACCCCCGGTCTCAAGGTGGTTGTTCCCTCAACGCCCTACGATGCCAAAGGGCTCCTCAAATCCGCTGTTCGTGATCCCAACCCGGTCATGTTTTTCGAGCCAAAGAAAGGATACCGCCTTATCAAAGGTGAGGTACCCGATGAGGAGTACCTGGTTCCTCTTGGCAAGGCTAATGTAACCCGGGAAGGCACGGATGTCTCCGTCTTCGCCTATGGCATGATGCATTACTACACCATGCAGGCAGCTGAAAAGCTTGCCCAGGAAGGCATCAGCGCTGAGGTGATCGATCTGCGCACCCTCTACCCGGTCGACCGGGATGCCATTCTCGCTTCCGTGGAAAAGACCGGCAAGGCTTTGGTCGTCTACGAGGACAACTTGACCGGCGGTTATGGTGCCGAGATTGCCGCCCTCATTGGCGAACACGCCTTCACCAGCCTGGATGCTCCCGTCCGCCGCCTGGCGGGACCGGACGTTCCGGCTGTCCCTTTCAGCCATCCCATGCAGGATTGGTTCATGCTCAACCCCGAGAAGATCGCGGCTGCCATCCGCGACCTGGCCGGGTTTTAGGAGGTCTCATGCCCACAAAAGTGATCATGCCCCAGCTGGGCGAATCCGTTGTTGAAGGGACCGTCACCAAATGGTTGAAACAGGAAGGCGAGTTGATCACCGAATTCGACGCGCTGCTCGAGGTCAACACCGACAAGGTGGACACCGAGATTCCCAGCCCAGCCACCGGCACAGTCCTCAAGCTGCTTGTCCCCGAAGGCACGACCGTCACAGCCGGCACCATCCTAGCCTGGCTGGGTGAACCGGGTGAAGCGATCCCTCCATCCGAAGGACCTGCCGCAGCAGCTGCACCCGCTTTCTCGCAGACTGCTGAGGTCAAAAGCAAGGTTCCAGCGGAGGCCCCCCAGCCGGCTGGCGTACCTGCCCGCGACCTGGGTTTCATCTCTCCGGTGGTGGCACGTGTCGCCGCCGACCACCAGGTCGATCTTAACAAAGTGACCGGTACTGGTCAGGGCGGACGCATCACCAAGAAGGATGTGCTCGCTTTTGTCGAAAAGCGGGGATCATCCCCAACCGCAGCCGCCATCCCCATCTGGGAGACCCCGGCCGACGGCGATCTCTTCCGCCCGACCGAGATGGTCTTCCAGTCCGATCAGCCCTCACAGGCTACTTCGCAGGGGGGTAAACCAGTCAAGGCTGGCGACCAGCTCGTCCCGCACACAACCATTCGCCGCTCCATCGCTGACCACATGCTCAAAAGCAAGCACACCTCCCCGCATGTCACCACGGTCATGGAGGTTGATCTCTCCCGTGTCGTCGCCCACCGCGCAGCCAACAAGGCTGCCTTTGCCCGTGATGGCGTCAATCTCACCTTCACGGTTTACTTTATCACCGCCCTCTCGCGCGCCCTCAAGGATTTCCCGCTCGCAAATTCATCCTGGAGCGAGGAGGGTCTCATCCTTCATTCCGCCATCAACATCGGCATGGCCACCTCGCTTGGAGATGACGGGCTCATTGTACCGGTCATCAAGGGTGCCGACGGACTTTCCCTGCTCGGCATCGCCCGCGCTGTCAACGACCTCGCCAACCGCGCCCGCCTGCGAAAACTGCAGCCGGATGAGGTCCAGGGCGGGACGTTCACCATCACCAACCATGGCATCTCGGGCTCCCTTTTCGCCACGCCCATTATCAATCAACCCCAGTGCGGTATCCTGGGCGTCGGGATCATCCAGAAGCGCGCCGTCGTCATCAACGACGCCATCGCCATCCGTCCGATGGTCTACATCTCGCTCACCTTCGACCACCGCATCCTCGATGGCGCCTCGGCTGATAATTTCCTTGCCCGGGTAGTGGACCTGCTCCAGAATTGGTCCTGATGGCATGCAGCAAGCGCTGATTCCCGCTTCACAACGGGTATAATTTCCATACATATTGAATTTTAGGAGGTTTTCCCATGGAAAACGTTGATGCCATCGTAATTGGTGCCGGCCCGGGTGGCTACGTGGCTGCCATCCGGCTTTCACAGCTGGGCAAAAAGGTTGCCATCATAGACAAGGAATGGCTGGGCGGTGTCTGCCTGAACGTCGGCTGCATCCCATCCAAATCTCTGCTCAAGAATGCCGAGGTGGCTCACACCCTGCGTCATCGCGCCAAGGAATTTGGCTTCAGCTTCGACAACCTCTCCCTCGACTTTGGCGTCGCCTCAAAGCGTTCCCGCCAGGTATCGGACCGGCTGGTCAAGGGTGTCGGCTTCCTGATGAAGAAGAACAATATCGCTGTTCACATGGGGACTGCAAAACTGATTTCCAAAGACACTGTTTCAGTCACCGTCGAAGATGGCAGCGTCACCGAATTGAAAGCCCCCAACATCATCCTTGCCACCGGCGCTAGCCCGATCATCCCCACCGGTTGGCCGGTCGATGGGCAGAAAGTGCTCACCTACCGCCACGCCATCCTGCAGGACTCCCTGCCCGAATCCGTCATCATCATCGGCTCAGGCGCAATCGGGGTCGAATTTGCCACCGTCTGGAATGCCTACGGAGTCCAGGTCACCATCGTCGAGATGCTGCCCCACATGGTTCCGCTCGAGGACGAAGAGGTCAGCACCGAGTTGGAAAAGGCTTATAAGAAAGCCGGCATCCAGGTGCTCACGGACCACAAGGTCGAATCCGTCGAGACCACCAAAAGCGCTGTCAGGGTGACCGTCTCCACGGGTGGGGAGAGCAAGACCCTGGAGGCTTCCCAGGCATTGGTCGCCATCGGATTCAAGCCCAATTCCGCTGGTCTCGGTCTGGAAGATGTGGGTGTCAAGCTGACCGAGCGCGGCTTCGTCGATATCGACCAACGCATGGCCACCAATGTGCCCGGCATCTGGGCTATCGGTGACCTGACCGGCAAGCTCATGCTCGCCCACGTCGGCTCCGCCCAGGGCATCGTCTGCGCCGAGAACATCGCCGGCGTCGAGACCATTACCCTCAATTACACCATGATGCCGCGCGCCACCTATTCCACCCCGCAGGTTGCCTCCTTCGGTCTGACCGAAAAGCAGGCTGCCGAGCAGGGCTACACGGTCAAGGTCGGGCGTTTCCCCTTCCAGGCCAACGGAAAGGCGCTTGGGTTGGGCGATTACACCGGCTGGGTCAAGCTGGTGGTGGATGAATATGGCGAAATCCTCGGCGCCCACATGATCGGTCCCGAGGTCACCGAGCTGCTACCCGAGCTCACCCTCGCCCACATGCTCGAACTGACCCCGGCTGAGATCGCCCGCAATGTGCATGCCCACCCGACCCTGTCCGAGGTGCTGATGGAAGCTGCCCATGCCGCCGAAGGCGTAGCAATCCACATCTAACCTTTGCCCATTCACAAACCATCCCGGGACGGCTAATCAGAGCCGTCCTTTTTCTTCCACCAGCAATCCCCCCTGCGCAATCGGGTATAATTTTTTCAGGTCCCATAGTCTTCTCGAAAAAGGTATTTGGAAGGAATCCATGACCCCTGCGACCGTTCCAGCCCCTGCCGAAAACTCCCCAATACACCTGGCAAATCCCAACAGACCTGTTGGCGGACACGCCCACAACCCACCCCATCGCTTGTCCGGTACACTTGCGGTCATTACGGCTGTCATGATCCTGCTTGCAGGCTGCATCCCCAACAACCAGCTTTCGCAGCCTACAAGCAGGCTCCCTGCGCCATTGAAGAGCACACCTCTTCCAGCCACCCTCCTCCCCGATCAACCCGCCCCGCAGGAGACTACAGTTTCTGTAGCAACCGCTACGCTCATCCCATTGGACACGCTCATCGACCTGGTCCTGGACGAAGCCGGCGGGCATTGGAACGTCCTCATCCAGACACTGGATGGTGAGATCCTCTATTCCCGCCATCCCGACGAACGCGTCCTGGTTGCCTCGCTCATCAAGCTCCCGGTGGCGGTCCTCTTTCTCAAATCGCTCGAACGCCAGCACATCCCGGATGCTGATCTGAGCACCTACCTTG
>Ga0209342_10001277_pt1 | contig 28402 bp, 30 predicted proteins | sample RifCSP16_2_FD_184023 | JGI IMG/M metagenome (GOLD analysis project Ga0209342, IMG submission 184023) | Soil microbial communities from Rifle, Colorado - Rifle CSP2_sed 16_2 (SPAdes) (version 2) | ecosystem: Environmental > Terrestrial > Deep subsurface > Rock core/Sediment | place: Rifle...
CAGCCCAAAAAGCTCAAGTATTGGGCGGTTTACCTGAAAAAGACGATGCCCCTGACAGAATTGGTTATGACGAACACATCAAAAGACTTTTACAGTTGGGAATTGAATTACATAAGGAAGTGCATTTACAAGTTGATCAAGCTAATGATCCTCGAGAAAAAGGTACCGAGACAATTATCCAGGCTGTAAGATGGCTGGGCTCTCCGAAAATAGACAACAATGATAATAGCCCGACTGTATGGTCTATCCATGCGATTTCCCCATCAGGATACGATGACAAGCGGTTTTATGAAATGGTAGAAAATTTGATTAAATACAATATCGGCGTGATCTGTTGCCCCAATGCCGCTTTGTCTATGCGACAATTGCGACCAATTGTCACCCCCACCCATAACAGTATCGCTAGAGTACTCGAAATGGCAGAAGCAGGTGTAAGAGTAAAAATAGGCACTGATAATATTTGTGATGTTTATATTCCTAGTGGTGATGGCAGCATTCTGACTGAAGTAAGGACTTTAAGTAATGCAGTTCGCTTTTATGTCCCAGATATCATGGCTAAATTGGGAGCGGGTAAACCCCTTAATGAAACAGATAAGAAAACAATACGAGGAACCTTACACACTGACAAAGAAAGTTTTGTAGCATTAGAAAAAGAGCTACAGGCATCTCGATAATAATCGTTAGTTATTATTGATTTAAGACGCAAAAGCTTGTTTACATAAGGCAAGCATTTCATCGGCCATTTTATATTCGGACAATTGGCGCAAATTTACCCATGCAGCATTTTGCATTTCATTGGTATGCAGACTCACTGATTGGGATGGATTTACCATATGAGCTAGAAAATGTAAATTGATGGTTGGTGAACCATGCCTATCACTGTAGTGAGAATAAGAAAATATCTGATGTACTTTAATATCAATCCCTGCTTCCTCCCCTACTTCACGTACAACACCTTCCTCCAGGGTTTCATTACTCTCAAGTGCACCACCGGGTGTTTCCCAAAAACCAGGCAGAAACTTCTCATCATCTCTTTTTTGCAAAAGCAGCAACTTACCATGTTCATTAAACACGAATGAATTGACTCTGATTTTGTACAATACTGGCTGCTTACGCTTATCCATGAGCAGAGTTTAGATATTTAAGAAGATGCCCATACTACCGAATAGATCTTACCGCGAGATCCCTCGAACTCTCCCGCATGGGCGGGATCGCTTTGGGATGACAGCTATTGTCTTTGTACTACAGTAATCTTTGTAATCTTATTTCCTTTCTTGAGATTTCTGACGATTTCTAGACCTTTTGCGACACGGCCAAAAGGAGCATAGACATTATCCAGGCTAGGCTGAGCATTCAAAGTAACATAGAAAAATGTCTTTGCACTGTTGAGAGCACTCTTGGCACATTCTTCAGGATTGGGAGCTGTAGTACAGCGAGATCCCGTTTCATGAACAAAACCAACAATACCCGCAGCATCATGTTTGATATCAGGGTGTGTCTCGAGAGAAAGTGGAGTCACATCACCCGGTTCTTTGAGAGCACCTGATTTATCTCCCATATATGCAGCAAATCCTGATGCGACATTGTATACCAAACTGTTTTCGTAACGCTGTTCGCTGACATTCTTCACGAAATGAGCAACAGAAGTTGGCATTTGGACATTAAAAAGTTCAATTCCAAAAGTTCCCACATCAGTTTCTACTATAGCAATTGGGTCGCTTTGATTCGACAATTCAATATCTTTCACAAATTCAGCAAAAGGACCGGGAGTTGTTTGTGGAACTTCCGAACCACCACAGGCGGCCAATAGCACACTTATGCAAAGAACACAGATAATACGTCCGAAACGAGAAATAGGGAGAGAAGAAGCGATCATGACATTTTGGATATAAGCTAGTATCATGGTAGCGAAAGCTTACATTCACCACAAGTAAGAGTATGTTATTGCCCATTTTGACAGATGAAAACCCACAATTACGAGAGAAGTCCGTATTCGTAAAAGAGATTACTCCCGAAATTAAGAAACTGATTGCTGACATGACTGAAACCATGAATTATGGCAGTCGTGCTGTAGGACTAGCTGCCCCTCAAGTCGGCGTTCAGCAACGTATCATTGTCTGTAAGATCAAAAACTCTTTGGGAAAATTCATCAATATGGCTTTGATAAATCCTGAGATTGTAACCAAAAGCGAACAATGTGAGTTGGGCGAAGAAGGCTGTCTCAGCATTCCCAATATGTTTGGACCAGTGATGCGAGCGAAGGACATCACCGTCCAATTCATGACTGAAGACAAAAAACCGTCCATGAAAAGATTTGGTGGTTATAATGCACGGGTCATTCTGCATGAAATCGACCACTTAAACGGCATATTGTTTACAGACCTGGTTGGTGATAAGTCTCTGCTTTACGAAGAATTGAGTTACTGAAAAATTTAAAATGAAAAATGTAAAATATAAAATTACTGATAGTTAACGATGAAAACCAAAACGATATTCTTTGGGACCCCGATGTTCGCTGTACCAATATTGGAAATGTTGTTAACACATCCAAATATTGAGTTAGTTTGTGTAGTTGCACAGCCAGACAAGCCTGTGGGCAGAAAAAAGGTCATGACTCCCCCACCGACCAAGGAATTAGGAATAAGGAATAAGATTGAGGTATTTCAGCCAACAACATTAAAAACAGAGGAAGCCGTACAGACAATTAAAAACTACCAACCAGAGTTAATTGTACTTGCGGCATATGGCAAAATTATTCCTGAGAACATTTTAAATCTACCAAAGTTTAAGTGTCTCAATGTGCACCCTTCCGCATTACCAAAATACCGAGGCGCTAGTCCCATTCAGTTTGCCTTGCTCAACGGTGAAAGCAAAACAGCTGTCACCATGATGCTGATGGAACCAACCTTAGACACTGGACCGATACTGGCTCAAGAAGAAATTGCTATCGATCCCGAAGAAACCTACCCACAACTTGCTGACAGATTAGCAAACATTTCCGCGAAACTTTTAAGCAAAGTTCTGCCAGATTGGTTGGAAGGCAAGATTACACCGAAGCCACAAGATGCGAGTCAGGCAACGTTTACTAAAATCCTGACCAAAGAAGATGGCAAGATTGATTGGAACAAGACAGCAGAGCAGATTCACAACCAAATCCGCGCCTTCACTCCATGGCCAAGTACATACACAACCTTGAATGGGAAATTATTAAAGATCCTCAAGGCAAAACCATTTCAGACTACAGAGATACGAGGTACTCCAGGAATTATCTATTATCAAAATAATAAACAATTACTTATTTCTTGTAGTGAAAAGACAGTTTTAGAAGTACTAGAATTACAGCCAGAAGGGAAAAAAGCCATGAGTGCAGCTGACTTTATGCGCGGTTATCCAAACCTGGCTTACGTTGTGCTTTCTTAAGCAATTCCTCAATGTGATCAACATATGCTGCTGTCTCATCAATCAGGAAGTTAACTTTGGGAATTCTTTTGGTGGTGAGAACCTCACGGAGAGCTAAATGAATATTTCGACTCTTGTGTCGCAACTTTTTCAAAATTAACTGAGGACTTTTGCTACTTACGTAGGAAGAAACCCACACCTTGGCTTCAGCCAAATCTGGAGTGACTTCTACCCGAGTCACCGTTAACAAACCAATTTCTGGCTCATGAAATTCCTGCTCGAGGAATCTGCCAATATATTCCTTTAAAACCTGATTAATTTGCACTAAACGACGACTTTCAGGCATTTCCTTACGATAAAGAGATAGCCAATTTTTCTTGAGTGAAACATTCTACAATGTCCCCTACTAACAGACGAACATTCCCCTTAAGTTTTAGTCCGCATTGCTCACCCGCCAGTACTTCCTTAAGCTCCTCAGGACCGAGTTGAACAGTCTTTAATTCCATATCTCCCACAATATTTTCACCACGATAGATTTTGGTAAAAGAGTCTTTTACCATTTTACCTTCGGTAACATCACCACCGACAACCTGTTCACCTTTACCATCAAAGAAAATTTTCAATACCTTTAGTCTTCCAACAATAACCTTTCTCACTTCTGGCTCGAGCATGCTTAAAAGAACTTTTTGAACCTCATCCAGTAGGTGATAAATAACATCAAACGTAGTAATTTTTACTTTTTCTTGGTCAGCGCTTTTTTGCACTGAAATAGGAATCTGTACACTGAAGCCAAAGATAGAGCCGTGGCCGGCGGAAGCAATCATCACATCAGAATTGGTAATGTTACCCGTGCCGGCATAAATAATTTTCACGGCAATTTTTTCTGCAGGCAAACTAAGAAGAGCATTGCGCAAGGCTTCCAGAGAACCCTTCGTATCAGCCTTAATCACAACCTTCAACTCCTTGACTCCTTCTTTTTTCGTCTGAGAAATACCAGAAAGCATGTCCGACTGCTTCTCACTGGTAGATTTCTCCACCATTGCTTGTGCCTCTTTCTTGCTGGCAACTACACGGAGAACATCACCGACATGTGGGACTTTGGATAAGCCAGTAATTTGTACGGGAGCAGAAGGCCCTACCGATTCCACTCTTTCCCCACGATCATTGATTAATGTGCGAATTTTTCCAGAAACATTGCCAATGACAACATCATCACGCATACGCATGGTGCCTGTATGAATGAGAACTGTTGCTACAGCTCCCTGACTGGGATCAAGGCGTGATTCAATAATAGTACCTATAGCAGGTCGATTAGGATTGGCTTTCAGATCTTGCATATCAGCGACCAAGAGTACCAATTCCAACAATTCATCGATGCCTGTTTTTCGTACTGCAGAAACTTCAGCGCAAACCGTAGATCCTCCCCATTCTTCTACTGCTAAACCAATATCAGCTAATTCTTTTTTGACACGATCAGGATTGGCATTCTCTTTATCAATTTTGGTAATTGCGACAACTACAGGCACACCTGCAGCCTTCGCATGTTCGTAAGCTTCGATCGTTTGAGGTTTCACACCGTCATCAGCAGCAACTACGAGAATTGCTATGTCAGTTACTTTTGCCCCACGAGCACGCATTGCAGTAAAAGCATGATGTCCAGGAGTATCTAAAAATGTGATGGTTTTTATTTGACCATCTTTGGTTTTCTTTTGAATTTGATAAGCACCGATTTTCTGGGTAATACCACCTGCTTCTCCTTCCATAACAGCAGTACCACGAATAGCATCGAGAAGTTTTGTTTTCCCATGATCTACATGCCCCATCACACTGATGACAGGCGATCTAGGGATAAGATTCTTCTCATCATCTTTGAGAAGTGTGTTCATATCTTCACCAACATTTACTTCGTCTGTTTGCTTTTTCTCTACAGCTTCAAAACCAAAATCATGAGCTAAAATCGTAGCAATATCAAAATCAAGACGCTGATTGATATTAGACATGATGCCGTTTTTCAATAGCTCGGCAATCACCTGATTGACTCCTACATTTAATAAAACCGCAAAATCTTTTACGGTAATACTACGAGGTATTTCGACTTTCGGTAAACCAGGCTGTTCAACAACTGGTTCAGCAGCTACCACAGTTGCTTCTTCTGCTGCCTTCACAGGTTCTTCAGAAGCAACAACCGTTGTCGGTACATTTTCGACCAGAGCTTGAATGGGTGTTTCTATTTCCGTAGTAACAGCTTCTTGTATTTTTTTAACGACTTTCTTCTCTTTTTTAACCGCTGGTTTTTTTGCTGTCTTAGGAGCTTTTTTGGCTACAGTCTTCCCTTTGGCTGGTTTAGCAGTCTTTTTCGTGGTATTCGCCTTCTTCTTTGTTACTGGAGACATTGATCAGCACGTTAGGGAAATACATACTTACTCTTTTTTCTTAGCCTTTTTGGGAGCAGTTTTTTTCTCTTCTTTTTCCTCTTTTTTTGCTTTTTCTTTAACCTTTTTCTCTTTCATTTTCTCATCAGCCTCTCCCGTCAGTTTCTCTTCAACCGCTTTCTCCCCTTGTAAAGCTTTGATGCTCAAACCTAAACGACGTTCATCCTGTTCAACAGAAATTACTTTTGCTTCCATTATTTGACCTTCTTTGGCAATCCTATCTGGATCCTCGATACGACCATCAGGTGAAATCTCAGAAATATGAATTAAACCTTCAATTTCATCATCTAATTTCAAGAAAATACCAAATGGGGTAATTCGAGCAACGGTTCCTTTGACCATGTTACCTATCGGATAACGTTCAGCGGCTTTGAGCCATGGATCTTCAGTAAGTCTCTTCAAACTGAATGAAATCTTATCATCATCAACACCAATCACCATCACTTTAATTTTGTCACCGACTCTCGCATGCTGAGTAGGATCAGAGACATGTCCCCAAGCGATTTCAGAAATATGCACCAAACCTTCAACACCCTCAAAATTTACGAAAACACCAAAATGAACAACGCCGCTGACAGTACCCTCAATTGTTTGACCGACTTTCAACTTGGCAATGATTTTATTTCTTTGATCAGAGTAGGCTGCTTTTTCAGAAAGGATAAGGCGGCGTTCTTCAGGATTTAAATTGATAATTTTTACTTTAAACTTCTGGCCTACCAATGATTGTAGTTTGGAAAGAATCTTTTCTGGATCAGCGCCACTCACACGAGGATAATGTTCGGGCGTTAATTGAGATACGGGAACAAAGCCGCGGATACCATCGCTTTCGATAAGGAGGCCTCCTTTATTTGCCTCCATAACAGTAACCTCAATGATCTTGCCATCCTGATAATCTTTCACAAAACGATTCCACGTATTTTCTTGACTGGCACGACGCAAAGAGAGCTGCAACTGACCATCGGTATTTTCATCGCCGACAACAACAACTTTAACTTTATCACCGACTTTTACGGTTTTCATCGTTCCAACACTGTCCATCATTTCCGAACCAGATACAACTCCAGAAACGGTACCAAGATCTACAACTAACGCATGTTTAGAAATGCTAACAACCGGACCTTCTACCACATCTCCTTTTTCATAAATCATGACACTAGTCGTATCGTTTTTCACCAAATCATCCATTGGCACAATATCAGTGACAAAAACCGGGACCTTGTTTGGTTTTGTAGATGTATTCGTAGTTTCATTCATAAAATTTCTTGCGAGCGCTCAAAAATAAGCGCAGACGGCGGTTAATGATAAATATGGCTTGCGAGCCGCAAAGACATTAGACTAGCGATGCTCTAAAGTCAACAATATTAATAGGTCCAAGTATGTCCCCTCCAGCGAATTTCTCTTTCAGTAATAACTTTACCGGCTATGGCCGCTTCATAACCAATACTTGCCGCCAATTGTACAAAATCTGTGGCTGCAGATGTATCCCTATGTACAGTGAGAAAGCCTACTCCCCTGTTCCACTGCTCACAAGCTGATCTTTCATCAATAAGCGGTTTTTCATCATCAATTTCAGGAAGTCGTGGATATGTACTAGCAATTTTCATCAACATTGTCACCGCTTCAGGATCAGGAAAAATAGTTTCTAAGTCCAAACCAAGGCCGCTTTCCTCTACCATTCTTTTGCCTTTGAGAGGCACACCACCACCACTAATATGGGCACAAGCAACAATTGGTACTTGGACCTTGCCATCGACACCACCTTGAGCAGCATAGATTGCTGGTGAATATATCCTCGATGGTCTTAATATTTCTTTTACTTCTTTTCTAAAACTTTCATGCCAAGGAATCTGAATATGATCGTAAATATCTGCTCCCAAAGGAGTACTTTCGAGAATTGTTGCCAGATCATCATCACCTAGTTTTAAACAGATATCACCAATTTTTTCTCGTACATATTCTCGAATATATTGGTCTCGATACGTCGTCTCTCGGCCACATTGCTTTTGGATAAAGGTTGTCTCCAAAATCTTTCGAGCTCGAGTAAGACCGTTACTTCTGATCGACTTCTCGCGTAAAACTACAACGGGTTGCCCTGGAGCCAAGTCACCACCATCAATAAGTTTTTCTCGGTTGATGAGTGTTACCGCTGTCATATTCCAATTGAGCCTATTTGTCCCCCACCCAGCAGTACGGTGCCCTAATTCAGCTGTCTCGCCATTGAGTAATGGGAACTTTCCTATAAGACAAGCTTCATGGGCTCCTCTAGCTAAAGCAGCGACAAAGGACTTGTCCCCAGCACTATTAACATCCAGATTATTTATTATTCCTACAGTAAAATAGCCAAATCGAGCAGCATCATCAGCTACCATAGCCACTACATCATATGCCAAAGATTCGAAATGCCCATGTTGTTTCGGCCACGCCAGTCTTTCTGCTAATTCTGGTTTTGTGCCAATACCATCGCCATTACCAAAGATTTCATGAGGAGCCGGATTAATTCCATATTGAGCATTGAGACTACGAGCCTTAATTACATTGGGACGATATTTCTCTTCAGGGAAAAAGTCACGAGTTTCTTCTACAACTCGAGCAAAAGTGAGAGCGGCATGTTCTTTGTCGTCTATAGAGACTTTACCCTCAGGACTGGACATAAAAGAAATTAAAAATGTAAAGTGTAAAATTAATAATTATTTGAAGTATTGCACACCGGCACGGAAGAACTTGTAGCCATTTTTAATTCCGGGAATGTTGCGAGAGAGATCTGATCGAGATCTTTCAGGATGCGCCATCAAGCCTAAAATATTGGCTTTCCTATTCGTCAAAGCAGCAATAGCATCCATAGAACCATTGGGGTTAGCGGGGAATGACATTGAGGCATCACCATCTCTGTTCACATACTGCAAAGGTATTTGACCATTCTGCCACAATTGTTCGATGACGTCCTTTGGAGCAACGAACTTACCTTCTCCATGTGCGATAGGCATATCAATGAGTTCCTCAATCTCAAATTCTGCTAACCAAGGTGAAAGTACAGACTTCACTTTATGTCGAGCTTCAAAAGACAGATAATGGCCGATCGTATTATGAGTAAGGGTTGGATCGTCTGGACTGGGGATTCCTATTTTGCCATAAGGTAAAAGTCCTGATTTTATCAAAGCTTGAAAACCATTACATATGCCCAGCACCAGTCCATCTTTTCTCAAGAATTCTTCAATACTTTCAGCTACTTGAGGTTGACGTAGAACATTGGCAATAAATTTTCCGGAACCATCCGGTTCATCTCCTGCACTGAAGCCACCAGCAAAAACCAAAATCTGCGAAGACCGAATTTCTTTTACTAATTGGGTGATAGATTCATTGATTGCCTCAGCAGTAAGATTACGAAAGACTGGTGTTGTGGTCTCAGCTCCTTCACTTTCAAAGGCTGCTGCTGTTTCATATTCACAATTGGTACCGGGAAAGACAGGAATCACAGCTTTTGGTTTAGCAGAGGTGCTGCCGGATTTTCTTCTCGCCATCTTCGTGTGATTATCTCTCACTACCGGCTCTGAACTTCCTTCAACATGCGGTCTTAAGGGGAATATATCGTCCAGTGGTTTTTCCCAAGTTGTAATAAGATCATCAAGAGACATCGTACTCGGTTTACTCCCAGTCCAAATTTGAATAGAGGGGGTAGAATCAGTTTTACCTAAATAATACGTATTTTGATTTTCTTCTACCACAGCATCTTCAGCCATTTCCAATATAAAACCTCCGTACGCTAGAGAGAACCAGACTTCTTTCCCAATAAAGGGATTCTCTATTTGTAAACCAATTTTGTTACCAAAGCTCATTTTTGATAATGCTGCAGCTAATCCCCCATCGTGTACAGAACGACAAGAAAGCACTTTACCTGATTGAATTATTTCATGAACATTTACAAAGTTCCTTTCTAATTCATCCCAATCGGGCAGGTCGTTGCCACCAAAATGTGCGATGTACATAATTTTACTGTTGGATTTTTGGAAACATGAAGGTACCACTTTTCTCATATCTACTGATGCGACAGCAAAAGAAACGAGACCAAAAGGCACATCTATTCTGTTTTCACCCGCCCCATAACTACCAGAAGCACTATCTTTACCACCGATAGAAGGAACAAGTTGGTTTTGGGCTAACAAAGCTCCCGTGTGAGCTAATACTGCTTTACCCCAGCGCTTAGGATCATCTCCCAGACGTTCAAAGTAATTTTGGAAACTTAAACGTGCTTTTTTGTGATCAGCCCCAGAGGCAACCAGACGGGCCAGTGATTCTACAACTGCATATACACCATTATGAAAAGGACTCTTTATTGAAAGCTGCGGATTAAAACCAGCACTCATCGACATACCGGTCACTGCTCCTTCTACAGGAAACTTTGCGATTGCACATTCACTGGGAGACAATTGAAACTCACCACCAAATGGACTAACCACAGTATTAGCACCGACAGTAGAATCAAATCTTTGCTGTAAACCACGTTGCGAGCAAACATTGATTCTCTCAAGATTACGTTTCCATACATCTTCTAGGGTATCCCCTTCAGAGATATTTAAATTTGATATGCTATCGAAAATAGATTCTGAAGGATCAGGTAATTGCATATCAGCTTTAGCTTCTCTTGGTGCCCAACCTTTTTCCAGAAAATCGCGATCGATGTCACAAATACTTTGGCCACGCCATGACAAACGTAAAGAACGCTCTTCTTTAATTTCAGCAACAACATTTGCTTCCAAATTTTCCTCTGCGGCAGCGACAATAAACGCCGACACATCTTCTGCAGCTACGACAACAGCCATTCTTTCTTGTGATTCTGACAAAGCAATTTCGGTGCCATCAAGTCCTTGATATTTGAGTGGTACTTTATCCAAATCAATTGAGATACCATCGGCTAATTCACCAATAGCATTCGCTACTCCTCCAGCTCCAAAGTCATTACATTTTTTAATAAGCTTACTGACAATGGGCTTTTTAAATAGTCGTTGAATTTTTCTTTCTTCGACGGCATTGCCCTTTTGTACTTCAGCTCCACAAGTAGCATTCGAGACTGCATCATGGCTCTTGGAAGAACCAGTAGCTCCCCCAATCCCATCTCTACCGGTACGTCCACCCACCAAAATTACGATATCTCCTGGTTTGGGATCCTCACGCACAACCTGATCTCTTCTGACTGCACCGCCAACACAACCAGCTTCAAAACGTTTCGCCTCATAGGTTCCTCCGCTGGTGTCGCCTTCATCGTAATATTCTCTCACCTGTAATGTTGGCACACCAATTTGATTACCATAACTAGAATATCCCGCAGCAGCTTTTTGCGTAATATAGCGAGAGGGTAGTCTTCCTGCTCTCGTCTCACTTAGGGCTTTGCGGGGATCCCCACTGCCGGTGATACGTATACCCATGAATACATAAGCTCGACCAGATAAAGGATCACGAATCACGCCGCCAACACAGGTTGCTGCACCACCAAAGGGCTCGATTTGGGTGGGATGATTGTGAGTCTCATTTTTGAACATGAATAACCACTCTTCCGTATGACCATCCTCAAATTCTACTGGGACGATGATGCTGGCAGCATTATTTTCTTTGGAATGTTCAACATCTTTGAGCAAACCAAATGCACGCAGCTTTTTCGAAGCAGACAGAGCCATGTCCATCAGAGAAAAACCTTTTCGTCCTTCTTTTTCAGCTTCTGATCGATTACGAACAAAACTACTTAACTGCTGATAAATTACATTGGCATCAGGATTATGAGCAAATTCTTGACCATCACTGACCAAAACACCTTTTTCGATAATTCTTTTGCCATCAATAGCTATCTCTACAAGTTCTGTAGTAAAGGTCAAATGGCGACAATGATCAGACCAATAGGTATCAATGATTCTTACTTCCGCAACCGTAGGATCACGATCTTTAGCTTTGAAATAGTTTTGCACGCAGAGCAAATCGGCTTTACTCATCGCTAAACCTAAACCACCCTTTTTTACGGGAAGAAATAACCAGGCCAGATCGTCCAAGCTCTGTTCAAGGAAATTACCGAGAATTTTTACATCACCAGGATTATCAAAAACATCGTAGAGCGTTTCCGGAATCGTAGGTTTCGCTTCTCTGCTCTCCTGATCATTGATCAATGTTTGTTTAATTTTTGTAATATCATCAGCGTTCAATTTTCCTTTTACCATAATGATATTGGCTACCTTCACAGGAGCACGATCGCCAGATGTAAGAAGCTGCAGGCATTGCATAGCGCTATCGGCTCTTTGATCATATTGTCCCGGCAATGTTTCTATTCTAATTTCATGCCAATCCTGCCACTCGGGAGCATCATAAAAATCTTCCTGACTATGGAGATCGTTTACTGATGCCTCACTGAGAACAGCTCTTTTAGCTTGCTCAAAAGTCGAGCCGTCAATCCCCTCAATATCATAACGAACTCCCGTACGTACTTCTTCTACACCCGAGATTTCCAAGAAATCACAAAAAACTCGCAAATAGTCCTGAGCTAAAGGATCAAAACTCGGCTTTTTCATCACAATACAACGCTTTACACGATTTTCTACAGCTCTTTCAAAGCCTATGTCCTGGGTGGAGGTTTCGATCATGAAAACGATTAAGGAGTCAACTTAAAACAACACTCCCCCACTGTCAAACAATGGCTTTAGCCAATCACCACCGTGCACTCACCCTTCCATTCTTTACCTGCATACTTTGTGGACAACTCGCCCGCAGTGCCACGAATATATTCCTCATACATCTTGGTCAATTCTCTACCGACACAGATATTTCTGTCACCATGGCCAAAGGTAACTATCTCTTCTAAAAGCTTATTCATTCTATACGGCGACTCGTACAGGACAACCGGGACGCCTAAATTTAACAAACCTTCGAGAGTTTTCTTTCGACCTTTTTTCAATGGTAAGAAACCACCGAAGTAAAATTCTTTTTGTAAAAAGCCACTAGCTACCAGAGCAGTTAAAGCCGCATTGGGACCTGGTAAAACAGTGAAAGGAACTTTTTCTTTGACTGCCCCAGCCACCAAAAGATATCCGGGATCAGAAACCAGAGGCATGCCTGCGTCCGTGATATAAGCAATATTTTTTCCAGATTTTACATCTTCCAGTAATCTGTGAATTTGTTGCTCAGAACTATGCTGACTAATATTCACAATATGTTTTTGAATTGCATATTCTTTCAGTAAAATCTGGCTATGTCGGGTATTTTCACAAGCAATAATGGCACAACTCTTTAGCACATCTAATGCACGTAGGGTGATGTCTTTGAGATTGCCGATTGGCGTAGCTACGATGTAGAGCATTATTTTGTGGGCAATGTAATCTTAGGTGGAATCACGTACAACACATCAGTTGTCATGACTGGTTCTGGATAAATATAATCAGTTAACTTTTGCGGTAAATAGTCTTCAGGGTATCCAAAGGAAATAAAATGGTCTTCAGCATAATGAATAAACTTATTTTTAGGTTTCTCTGTGATAACAATAATCTCACTCCCAGATCGTAAAAAGTAATGCTTTTCATCAAAGGTGATAATAGGTTCTTCAGGTGCAGCTAATTCTAAGTAATCTAAAGTGGAGATGTTCTTAATCAGCACATTTCTTGTATAGGCTAATGTATTCACCCAGGTAGCACCAACGCGCAATGCTGTGAATGAACCTGGTCCTTGAACAAAAACAATATGATCAAAAACAAGGTCATGAAGTTCAGGTAAAATCCCACTTAAGAATTTTAGAGTTTGGCGTTGTTCATCAATATGCCAATGTTTCTGAATCTTACCATCGACAATAAGTGCGACATCGTGATAATTAAACGCAGTTTGTACAAACAAAAAAGCAGTCATGATGTTATTCTGGCATCGTTAACTGCCAAAAGTATTTCTTGGCCAAAAGTACGCGAGTATAATTCATGATTGAATTGAAATAAACATTGTCACCATACATACCGATACATAATTGATCATTAACAGGAATGAACTCGACATTATTTTTCGGCTTGTATGTGAGTTTATTTTTACCACGAATTTCAGCAATGACATTGAGAGCAGCCAACCTTGCCTGATCCTCCGCATTACTAAAAGTGTGCCATACACGCTCTTTCTTGTGCCAATCGTAATGATTGATCAGACTGCCGGCAGCATAGACATTGTAGAACTTTTCTAATTGCAAAAAGTTATTGATCTCTAGCCCCCCAAATTGATCTGTTTTGAGACCGGCATTTTGATAGACAGCTGCCAATCTTGCCTCACCATTAGTAATAAACGTCTTGGTCTCGAGAACCGTTCCATTACTCAAAACCAATTTACCGTCATCCCATTTTTGAATAGTCGTGTGGAGATAAACATCGATAGCATGATCCTTCGCATATTCTTCCAAAATATCTCGCAGCTTGATGGGAAGATCTCCACCAAAGTCTTTTTCAGATGAGACATATGAAATACTAATTTCATTGCGACGTAAGTCATATTTCTTTCGAATATAGTCAGTTAGATTGTAAATTGCGAAAAGAACCTGCACGCTATATAAATCATTACCATGCACAACGATTGAAAGAAATGGCTTTCGAAGCAGCGACAACTGTTTTTTTGCTAACTGAAATTGAGCATCAAGGTGATCAGCTATTTTCTGTAATTCATCAGAAGTATTCGATAGGAAACTATTTTCAGATGTAAGTATGTCAGGCATCACTCTTTCTTCACCTGATGCAAGAATTACATATTCATAATTAATTCTTTGTCCTGAATCCAGCACAAGAGTAGTATCAGCAGGCAAAAATTCCTTCACTTTACCAGGCGAAAAATCGATACGAAAACGTTGATAATAACTTTTGAAAGGAAAGGTATAATCAGTCAGTTTGCGATAGCCACTGTAGATATCAAAAAGAAAGGGCTTGTAAACAAAACTTGGCTTCGGTGAAATCCAGATCAACTTGATGTCACTTTGTATAGGAGATCTCCGTAAAGTTTCGATAGCTGTATAACCGGCAACGCCACCACCAACAATGGCAATACGAGTGTTCATGTATTGACGAAAAACGCGTTCTCATAATACCGTACAAGCATTGATAAGCAAATCTGAAATTTATGTCCTGGAAATTAGATGAGTTGATGTTGAAACATTTTAATAAAAAATCTTTGCCAAAGTGGCAATGGTTCTTTGTTATGACTGCGCATGTCTTTTTCTTAGCTATCACTCTCTATGCATTGCCGATTATGTATTTGTATTTGAACAATAGTATCCTGGCCATTATTCAAATAACTTTCTTTGCGATCAGTACTATTTGTATCGGTTATTTTCTGAAAGCGGTAATTTTACGTCCCCGTCCCCACAATCATGTTACCTATCTTGGCAAAACTGACAGTTCTTTCCCTAGTTCGCATGCCAGTGTCGCTTTTGGACTAGCATATATCCTTAGTATTTATCTCCCTACACTTACAATTGTCTGGATAATACTGGCTATGCTTGTAGGCTTGGGAAGAATCTATATACAAATGCACTATCTGAGCGACGTCATCGGCGGCATTTTCATTGGTCTAATATTAGCGTTCATAACGCTTATTTTTATTTCTCCTTCATTGGTTCTAACTTAGAATTTAGAACTTTAAACTTAGAACTTAATTATGGTCCACTTTCTATCTGACTGCACCTATCAAAAAGAACTTATTCGTAAAGCAATTCATATTACTTTGGGTGTAGTGACGTGCGTACTCATTTTCTACAACATTATAGAACCGTTCTATTTGTTTATTGTTTTGGCCATTACTATTGTATTTTCTTTCTTCTCTAGGAAAAAGCGCTTACCAATTATCGGCTGGTTTCTAGAACATTTTGACCGCCCTGAACATTTTCCAGCCAAAGGTTTCATCACGTATTTAATAGGCGTGATACTTAGCTTGGAACTTTTCCCACTCCCCTTCGCACTTGCTGCGATTATGGTATTGGCATTGGGAGATGGTGTTGCTGCCCTTGCTCGCCCTTTTAGTAAAAGAAAAACTGCTCTGAGCAATAAACATCTTATTGAAGAAACCATAGCCGGCATTGTCGCTGGTGCGATCGGCGCTGCTTTTTTTGTTTCGCTACCGCTAGCAATTATCGCCAGCAGTTGTGCCATGCTTCTTGAAGCGATCGAAGTCCGTTTCAATAATGAAATTCTCGATGATAATATTTTGATTCCACTCGCCGCAGGAACAAGTTTGCTTTTGTTAACCAAGTTCGGAGTCTTTGTATAAATTCAAAAGTCAATAGGAATTCTCCCTAAATTGGGAGATTTTTTTCATTTTTTCTTTTGCTAGGCTTACGTATAGGGTGGGAGGGTGGCGTCAAACAAACAAAAAGTTTATACTAAGCCCTTAGAAAAAATCCCATGAAAATCTCCACCTTATGTTTTTTGCTCAAAGAAAAAGAAATATTATTGGCCATGAAGAAACGTGGTTTCGGACAGGGAAAGTGGAATGGTTATGGGGGAAAAGTCGAAAATGAAGAAATAAAACAAGGAGCTACTCGTGAAGTTCGCGAAGAAATTGGCGTGATCATAGAAAAAGAAAAACTCCAGGAAGCAGCAGTCATCAATTTTTACATGGCTGACAATCATTTTTTCGAGTGTCACGTATTTCTGGTTCAAGAATGGTCAGGAACACCAGTAGAAACAGATGAAATGAAGCCTCAGTGGTTTGCCCTCGATCAAGTTCCTTTTCATGACATGTGGCCCGCAGATCAAATGTGGATACCAATTGTTTTGTCTGGAAAAAAGATAAAAGCAACGGTACAGTTTGATGAAACAGGCACCGTTATACAGAAGTTTAAGTGGGAAAAGTGGGAGTAAATTCATTCTCTTGTGTCTTTTTTAGAATTCTTATATGATGATTCTGTCACCATGAGAGGCTAGACAAAGGGTTTCGTCCCGCGTTAATGCCTCTTTTTTATTTTGTCTCGTATGTAAGGTTCACTAAGAAACGTTATGTATGACATGAATACTCGAAGTAGAGCTGAAAATTTATTTTGATTGGGAATCAGCAATCGTCTCAGTTTGTTTATTTTAATGAGATGTTGATAAAGAGAGTAAAAATCACCATCCCCACTCACTATTACCGCCTGATCAAAGTTATTTATTTCCAACATTATCTGCATTACTAATTCAGCATCGCAATTACCTTTGGTAGATTGATCTCTATACTGTATAGGTTGGGCGAAATACTACTGTAAAGCCAGATCGTCTCATGTGTTCATACAAGGCTTCATTATTTTCAATATAACCGATAAACATAAAAGCTTTGGTCACCTTGTATTTGTCCTTTAGCCATCGCTTTAAGCAGGGATAATCGATCTTCCATCCCTGATCGCGACAGGAACAGTATAAGTTCTGATTATCTATAAAAGCATAATTTGATTTCATGCTGTTTTATTATCTGATTTGATTAATGTAACAGATAACAACTTGCTAGAATGAAAAATTTCATAATTTTTATTTTTGGTTGAACTTTAGGATCACTCTGTAGTGCAAATGGAGGCAAAGGGCTGGAAATGCTATGATAGTGCCTTCACAATACTTTTTATGGCCACTTTGGAGAAACTAGCTGAAGAACAACCTTGGAATTTGGATCAAGTAAAAGGAAGTACTTTGTATGGCAACCAATATGCTATAGAAATTGACAGCGTTAACCCTCATTTGGGCACGTTACTCATGAAGAAAAAAGATGGTCAGTGGGCACGTCTCGATGATATATATGATGAATATCATTACAAATATGACAACGATGGTGTACGTGCCCCTGGTGATTGTGTCAGTGTTTCCTTATCAAAAGAAGATTATGACAATTTATGTGTAGAAAAAAAACGCGTAGACACATTCGTTGAAAAGTTAATGCTTGAGATGTTAGAAGCAGATATTCCCAACATTGATCCTGACTCATTCGATGATGCCCTACTAACTGGATTCCCCACTGCAATGGAACAGGATGTAGATGTTGTCATTGCTTATTTACGAAATCCAGAAAATGCGCCATTTGAGGGCGAAGCCCTTAATGATGCTCAGTGGGAAATTTTGGAAGACAAATTGGATATGATGGAAAATCCCAATATCAAAATTGAAAATGAGAAATTTCGTCAGCAATTACGGGATAAACTTTTTCCTAAAAATGCCGGATTTCTCTCGGACCGCGTTTTGGATAGGATCGATTCAGATATAGAGAGAGTCACCGATAGATTGAAAAGAATCGAAGAACAAACCTTTGAACAGAGAAAATTGGCAAATCGTTACCAACTCCACAGAAGACTAGTACGCGAAGAACTGGAACAAGCGGGACAATTAGTTTTTGACTTTTACAAAGGATGTCCACATCTAGAAAGAACCTTACGCAAAGAACTTCTTGATTTGGCATTTGCAAAACTTACACCAGAAGAACAATGGGCACATATTTGCACACTGTTTTGACTCTTATATGACATGGACTCTTTAGATGCTACAAAACCAGAATGGAGCCTAGAGCAAGTGAAAGGCCAGAGACTCGAGGGACACAATTATGCGATTGAAATTGATAAAGAGTCTCCACAGATTCTCCTCTTGTTTGCTCGGAAAAACGATCAATGGGTAGAGGTCAATGAAGTGTTGATTTTTGACGTACTACGCATTCCAAATGAAATGGACTTTCCATTAACGAAAGAGGAATATGAGATTTTGAGTAAAAGTAAAATAAAAGTAGACAAACTTGTTGAAGATTTAGCCTCATTTGACGCTGAGATGTATGGTGAACTTTACGAATCAACTTATTACTATGACGAAGAAGACTTGGATGTTGTAATTGGTTACTTGAAAGATCCAAAAAACAAACCATTCGATAGTCAAAATCTGCCAGATGAAACACAGGATATCCTCGCCCATGTGTTAAGAGATGATGAGGAACCTTTATGCGAGGACGATAAAGAAAAGACTTTTCGTGACAAACTGATACAGCGCCACGGTATACATCAGAATCTGGTACGTGAAGAAATTGTAGCTTTGTTAAAAGCTGGCCAAATGGCTTTTGATTTTGCCAAGGCAGAAATAGAAAGCATTTACCAAGAACTCACTTCTGAGACCTACCAATATGTTCGTGACATGCTCATCGGTGCACTTACCGCAGTGGATATTAAGAGGGGTGATGAAAGGGTTAATAAGAGTCTCATAAGAATAAGGGAGAGCATCACTAAAAGGAACTAATATACTCCCTCCGTCGTGCTCGTAATATACTTTTTGAACGTGAGATCAGTAATGACTACTAACAAATCTGTCGAAGAAATCTGTAATTCCTGACAGATATCATCCAGATTCTTACCGGCTTGGATTTTTTCATGGACTAATTTCTCCATTTCCGAATCATACTGATAGTGAAGTGGAAGTTTCGTAACTTTATTTGGTGTTAACCCAAGAAGACCAGGCAATTCATCGACGTCAGTGATTATCTGAGCGCCATCGCGAATCAAACAGAGACAGCCTCTACCTTGGATATTGTTTAATGAATGAGGGACAACAAACACTTCACGAATTTCATCGCGTGCAAATGCAGCAGTGATCAAAGCTCCTGATTTCTCTGGCGCTTCGACGACAATGGTCCATTTGCTTAAGCCCGCAATGATACGATTTCTCTGCACAAAGTGAAATTTTTGCAAGTCACCGATGCGAGTGTTTTCACTGACAATAAGATGTTGATCAGGGGAAAGAGATTTCCGCAGCCGGTTATTTCCGCCCAAATTGCTATCTAATAAACTCGCAGGGACCACAGCCACACTTGATGCATTATATTTCTCCGCGGACATGTGAACTTGGCTATCGATGCCATACGCCATACCGGAAATGAGAGTGATTTTGTGTGATGCCAAGATACGAACAATTTCGTCAGTAATTGCCAACCCATACTCGGTAGCTTTTCTCGTACCTACTATCGCAACGCAAGTATTTTGCAGAATATTTCTATTTCCTAGCGCACAAATCATCAGCGGTGCATGATAAATTTCTTTGAGTAATGGCGGATAGAGATCATTCTCAATATCTATGACGACTATCCCCTGATCTTGGTGTCTTTGCAGCAATGCTTGATACTCTTTTTGTTTTGAACGAACATGAAGTATTCGATGCCAGCTTTTTGAATATTTATGATTCGTGCACCATTCAGCCTGCGTCAGCTTTTCCCACAGCTCATCATAGGAAGAAAACCGTTGTCGTAAGAATACTAAATGTTCAGAAAAATAAACTTGCGCACAAAAGAAATACCAAAGACCGGACATAGAATAATTATCAATTGAAAATTAATCCCGAAGGGACCCCATTGGGGCAATTAACAATAAAACCCAACACAACACTTGAAGAGCTTCATTATAAACCCGAGTTTTGACTGATTTTAGAATTTTTAGAATTGCTTGAATTTAGCCAGCAAATCATAAAGAACAATACCTGCAGCCACAGAAACATTCAGTGAATGCGCTGCCCCAAACATCGGAATCTCAATCACCTGATCGCAGTAGCGCAAAATATCATTGTGAATCCCTTCTACCTCTTCGCCCAAGACTAACACAACAGGAAAAGTATATTTTGCTTTTTGAAAATCGTTACTTTCATGACATTGCTCCAAACCAACGATCTGATAGCCAGCTTTCTTATATTTCTGTAACGATTTGATCGAGTCATCTGCAAATTCCCAACGTTTATGAACTAGTCCACGCAAAGCAGTTTTTTTTACACCTTTTTGTTCGGGTGTTGGCGTATAGCCACTTAATATCACTTTCTCTACACCTACAGCATCAGCAGTACGCAAAATAGCACCGACATTGTATTGGCTGCGAATATTATGCAGAAACACAACCACAGGGAATTTGGCTGTTCTCTTACTCGCCTCTCTGGCTAGTTCATTATGAGTTCGCTTCCGCCATTTTTTCAGCATACAGATAATTTAAGAAAATTCCTGATATTGCTTCTTTTTCAGATCATCAAGTATGTGGTTTAAATTTTTATTCATTTGTTCAATTACTATCGGATTATTCATCGCCATATTCACTCCGAACACCTTATCCTTCTTGAGACGAATTAACACTGGAACAACTTTTTTATTTTCAGTGATAACAAAGACCATCATACGGGCATTGTTCCTTTTACCAATACGCACTTTAAAAAAACGACATCCTCTAAGGTCCCGGGGAGCTTTGGTCTCAACTGCCAGTCCTTTTATGACCTTATTGGCACCATCAAGAATATCATCGATATTTACCAGACGCTTCAATGGCTCGAGCTCATGTCTGGCAATATACTTGGTCAAAACTACCATGTTACTTGAGCAATGCAGCTAATTTTTTTGCCTTTTCATTAATTCCTTTATCAGTGAAAGTTATTTCTTCAACCTCCGGTTCATGCTCAGCAAATTCAATCCCCAGAGAAATTTTTCCCTCTACAAAACCTTTCATAGCATAGGTTAGAAGAGTTTTGAGAGTTATTCCTTCATTTTTTGCCTTTTCCAAAGCCTTGTTCTTAAGGTCTTGATCCGTAGTAAAGGAAACTTGAGTTGTCATAAAGTATAGTTATTAACTATCTACAGTATATCTATTAACTATATCAAGATCAAGGTGTAAGGGTCGAAATCGACCCCTTTGCCAGTTCATAAACCAATCAAATTCGATGGATCACGAATCAGTCTCTAATAACCCGGTAATGGAGCTGGATCTCATTCTCTGTTATTTGCTTATATCCAATGAATTTTAGCTTTCTTTCGAAATCTTTATTCTTGAAAACAGGGATTCCATCCCCAAGCACTATTGGTTCAACATCCAAATATATTTCATCAACTAAATTCTCAGCCAGAAAAGAAGCATTGAGTATACCACCACCTGCTACAATGACTTCTTTAAAATCTTTCAATAGTGCTAGAGCGTCCTTCGGTGAATGCGCGACAAGATGATTAGGGGCCAATGTTTTAAAGTCCTCGTGAGAAACAACAACCAGTTTGACATCCTTCAACTCCGAAAATTCCGGTTGTTTGGTAAGGATATTATAAGTTCTCCGACCCACGATAAGACAACCAGCTGCTCGTACTGCTGCGCTATAACTATTCCATTCCTCTTTAGAAATCCAACCAGTATCATCATCATTTTTAGCAATTATGCCATTCGCACTTATTGCCATGTAGAGCATTACATTCATAATGTCTTGTTATTTAAAATGCTCCTTGCAATCGCGACGAATGGCCTGCCATGTACCTGAGCGAAGCGAATGGTACATGGTGGGCCCACCTGGACTTGAACCAGGGACCAACTCGTTATGAGCGAGCTGCTCTAACCACTGAGCTATGGGCCCGAAGAGCAAACACAATATAATGAACTTTCTTTATAATTCAAAGCTTCACATTATAAGAATTAACGTTAAGATAAACCTGATTCAGAAAACCTCCTCATGTTCAACTTCATTCTTCTCGGTATTCTCCAGGGACTCACTGAGTTTCTCCCTATATCTTCATCAGGACATTTAATTTTGGCGAGATATTTTTTTAACCTCACTACGCCTTATCCCCTAGCTGTTGATGCTATTTTACAATTAGGCACTATTGTCGCTGTATACATTTATTTTGCGCCAGAACTTTGGCAATTGCTGAAAGATTTTGTTCACAGGAAAAGAACCTTAGCTTGGGCGATTTTACTGGGAACGGTGCCAGCACTTATTGTTGGTGTACTCGCTGAAGAATATATTGATAGGTATTTACGTTCCCCTGTAATTGTTGCTTGGGTACTTATTATCGGAGCATTGCTTTTCATTGGTACAGAAAAATATTTCGCTAGAGGGAAACAAGAAGTAGGCAAAATCAGCGTCAAACAAGGTTTATGGGTAGGTATAGCTCAATGCCTAGCATTCATTCCGGGTTTCTCTCGTTCAGGGGCTACGATCATGGCTAGCATGACCCAAGGGTTTTCTCGGGAAACTGCGGCACGATTCTCATTTTATTTGTCGATTCCGATTATCACCATTTCTGGAATTAAAAAGTTGGCCGACATTATGAAAGATGGTTTGCCTCAGGGAGTAGGTCTAGAATTAACTGTCGGCACACTTTTATCCTTTGTCGTTGGTTTACTTTCCATTCATTTCTTGCTCACCTACTTAAAGAAGCACTCTCTCAATGTATTTGCTGTTTATCGAATAGCTATAGGTGTAATAGTACTATTACTAATTACAAACCAATAAAAAAACTTGTCAATTCCATAGAAACAGTGTAGAGTAGCTGCCAGTGCAATACTCGACAATGGAGGAAAAGGGCGTACATTTCCATGATTGTTGGAACTTGTACATTTTATAACCCTTTTTTTCTTTTTATGAACACCACTGTTCCTAGTTTCGCTGAGTTAGCTCTTTCACATGGGCTGAAAGCTAATTTACAGAAACGTAATTTAATCACACCGACACCAATTCAAGCCCAATGTATTCCTGCTGCATTAGAGGGCAAGGATATTATTGGTATTGCCCAAACCGGCACGGGTAAAACCTTGGCCTTTGGTTTACCAATGATCGAGAATATCGGTCAGAAAAAACTGCGCCAAGCACTCATTGTCGTACCTACTCGTGAATTGGCACTGCAAATTGAAAATGTTTTAAAAGAAGTCTCATTTAATTTAAGTGTGCGAGTGGCAGTTCTCATCGGCGGTGCACCTTTTGGTTTCCAAAGGAAACAACTTTCTGGACATCCTCATATCATTGTTGCTACTCCCGGACGCTTGCTTGATCATCTAGAACAAAGAACTTTGTCTCTACAACAAGTGAATATGTTGGTGCTCGATGAAGCTGATCGTATGTTTGATATGGGTTTTGCTCCTCAAATTGAAAAGGTTTTACGAGCTCTACCTACAGAGCGCCAGACTATGGTGTTCTCAGCAACTATGCCACCAGAAATCGCGCATATCATGAAGCGTCATATGAAACTGCCTATTCGTATTGAGATTGCACCCCAAGGCACATTAGCTAGTCAAACGACACAAGAACTCTTCATTATCAAAAATTTCGCCAAGTCACAACTGCTAGAAAAATTATTAGCTGAATATCAAGAAACAGTACTCATTTTCACCAGAACAAAACACGGTGCCAAGAGAGTCGCTTCTTTCATAAAAGATCTCGGTCATTCAGCAGCCGAGCTGCATTCAAATCGTTCTCAATCACAAAGAAAACAAGCGATGGATGGATTTCGTTCTGGACGTTACCGCATACTCGTTGCTACAGACATTGCCGCTCGCGGTATCGATGTCAGTAATATTGAATTAGTGGTCAATTATGATCTTCCGGAAAATCCCGAAGATTATGTTCATCGTATAGGTCGTACTGGCCGTGCTGGTCTAAAAGGTAAAGCGATTTCTTTTGCCATGCCTAATCAAATCCAGCTCGTTCGTCGCATCGAAAGACTAACTAGAAAACCATTGCCTACAGCAACAGTAAAAGAGGAATTACCTGAATTGCGTTTATCAGATAAAAAATCTTCTTATGAAAGAGACGATAGCGGTAGCGGCAGTAGAGGTGGAAGAAACTTTGGAGGAAAGCGACCATTTAGTCGCGGAGGCAGCTCTCATCGATCGTCCGGGTATTCATCTGAACGTACATCCGAGCATCGACCCTATCATGAGAAAAGTTCATTTAAAAGTCATGAAGATAAATACATGCCCGAGTCAGCTATGACTGAAAAGGAGAAAACAATGTTTGCAAATGAAGGAGAACAACCACGAAAGCAATGGTCAGATCACCCAACAGGAAGAACCAAACGTCCATTTGGTAGTCGTCCAGAAGGAAACAAAAGACCTTGGTCATCTCAAGGACCAAAACGTCCTTATGGCGAACGCAAAGAAGGCAGCAGTGAAAGACCTTGGGCAGACAGAGGCCCAGCTAAACGCCCTTTCGGCGACCGTAAACCAAGTGGTGAAAGATCTTGGTCTTCTCGAGGACCCGCTAAACGTTCATTCAGCGACCGCAAAGAAGGCGGAGAAAGATCTTGGGGAAATGCCTCAGCTCGTCCACAGAAAAAATTCCGCGATAGAAATTCACGATTTAGCTCCCGCTCACATTCAGGGGGAAGATAGATTAATTTAAGGGATATTCTCAGAGAAGCACTTTACTAAAAATAATTGCTTATTGATCAATTGCTTTATGCGCCGAATAAAAGAAGAATTTCTGGGTAAGGTTGAAACAGTTGTTCCACTGAAAGATTTATCAGTCCTAGAAATCGGCTGCGGTGATGGGTCACGTTCTATTGAAATTGCTAGTCGTTGTACTGCTTTGCATGCAATTGAACCTGATAAGCACAAATTAAGACAAGCATTAGCAAGAAACATTCCCAACGCATCATTCTGTGTAGGACCAGCAGAAAGCTTATCATTTGGAGATCAATCATTTGATGCCATTATTTTCACGTTATCTCTCCACCATGTTCCTATAGAGATGATGGAAACTGCCATTAATGAAGCTGTTCGAGTAACACGCACAAATGCATATATCATTTTCTTAGAACCAGCCCAAGATGGCACATTTTTTGATGCAGAAATTACCTTTGATGCTTGTGATGGAGATGAAAGGAAAGAAAAAGTCGCAGCTTATGATGCTATACAAAAACACAGAAGATTAAGATCAATTGCTGAAATTGATGATGAAACTGTTTTTCAGTTCGATTCAGTCGATGATTTCAATCAGTCAATGATGCCTAAAAAGAACCAAAGAGATATTCAAGAGTTTTTAGAAAAGAACAACTACATTTTAAGAGCAAGCAGAAGAATCAATATATGCCAACCAAAGTCCTTATCGTAACACTGTTCCATAAATAGCATGAGCAGACTTGGTTTGATGTGCCCAGTATCTATCTCCATAAGACCAATGCCACCACTCGGTAGGATAATTAATAAATCCTACCCCAGTCATTGCTTTTACTAATAGGTCTCGATTTTTTCTCGCTTCGGTTGAAATATTGGGATTGGCTGTATAGCTAGCTTTGTTGAGACTAGCTTCTTCATCATTCATGTCTGTACCCATATCAAGAGATTTCCCTTTATAAATAGACTTTCCCATATAAAGAGAAGCCCCGAGCATATGAACTAAAGTTAAATCAACAGCCCCTCCGGTTGTATGAGGGGGCACAATATCAGGAGGCGCTACAAATCTCATTGCTTCATCTCTGATTTGCTCCTGTGACCATGTGGGATATTTTGTTTCGAGTTTGGCACAATATTCATCCCAATAGTTTTTTTGTACTTCTAATGGTCTATATCCTTCTCGAATCTGGATTTGCAGACCTGATGGCAATGATCTTTGAGCAGCTAAGAGTTTCTTTAAAACAGCGCGACGGACAAGGGAGCCTATATGTGGCTGATTGTACACTTCATCGAATACCAACTCATTGTTATCCATGATATCCACTAGTGGCTCATTGTTCTCTTGAATTGGAATAGCAACAACCTCAGGAGCAGCAATAAGGGTAAGATGAACTTTTTTTGTGTAGCCAAAGAAATCTGCTGAGCTTTGCGGTATTCTATCTGACATACGTATTTTTGATTAAAAACAGGTTGTAATAATACCAGATGATGAAGGAATATGCATTTTTTGCATAGGAGTGGGCATACTAATACAAGATTCGGAAATTCCGAATTTGGCTTATGTGTCAGCTATTAAAATTCATAGATAAGAAGACTTGAACAGAACTATATTCGTCAGTAAGATGCAAGCGCTGTTCGTTATGCCACTTTAGCTCAATGGTAGAGCAATCGCTTTGTAAGCGAAAGGTTGTCGGTTCAAGTCCGACAAGTGGCTCCACTTTTATTTTACTTCAATACTGCCAAATTTCGTAATATTCAAATGATCATGATATTTCCACGTACCGATTTGATCAAATGTGAAAACAAATTTCTCTCCATTTTGTAAACCATGGCAGGCATCAAATGAACTGCCAACACATCCTCCGGTCGTTGGGTACTCCGAATGGGTAGGGTGCATAGCTGAAGCTGGCCAATGAAGCGCTGAATCACGGTTTACAAATTCAACAGTTTGTCCTTTGTTGATAGTAATACTCGCTGGGTTGAAGCCATCATTTGTAATTTCAATAGTAACATCAGCTTTAGCTGTGCTCTGAGGGACTGGGGTAGTTTGTTGAGTTGCTGAATAATCGCAAGCAAGAAGCAAAAAGCTCACACTAACAACACTCATGAGTTTTAAATGCATAAAAATCGATTAGATCTTCAGTACTATATCGTGTCCTAGGAACACTGCAATGTTTTTATCTTGCTACTTTAGCGTCCTGGGGAATAGTAACCTCAGTCTGCACTACTTTCTGCCATTTCACTCTTATGCCCTTACGTTTGTTATCGGCAACAACCAGTTCATCCAAAATACCATCGATCAAGTCATATTTCTTGGCTTCTTCGATATCAACCCAAGCAAATTCATCAGTTTCTTCAGGCTGCAAAGTGATTTCCCCAGAAGCATAATCTGCCATGCAAGAAATAACGAGAGAAGGTGCTCCATCAGCATGAACCGTCGCCAAGCTGGTCACATACTCAATATTATCGATATCAATACCAACTTCTTCGCTTACTTCCCTACGCAAGGTTTTTTCTAATACATTGTACCAATATTCTTTGGTATCCTTAGGTAACTTTTTGTAATCGTCGACCTCTAATTTCCCCCCTGGGACAGTCCACATACCCGGAAAACGTTTTTTTGTTTTCACCCTACGAGTGATCAAATACTTATCGTCTTTGACGATGATAGCTGTAATCACCACTTCATGGAGATGAGGATTGGTCATATAAAAAGTTAAAATCACTCGCGATTATATAGGACATATCTTTCCGATGTAAGGTAGCGCAAAAAAGGTTGCACAAATATAAAAAGTGAGTAGAATCCTTACGTGCCTTGAAAATCCAATATTTTTCGGCGCGGGGTAGAGCAGTTGGCAGCTCGCAAGGCTCATAACCTTGAGGTCGTTGGTTCGAGTCCAACCCCCGCAACCAATTTTTGTTTGAATAATTTCATTATTTACTTGCTATGGTAGGCATGAAACTTCTTTTGATATGCCTCAATACCAAGTTTATGTTTTAAAAAACGATTTAGGTAGAAAACATATAGGACTCTCTAGTAATATTGAAAAACGGTTGTTTGAGCACAGCTTCAACCAATCTGTTTGGACGCGTTTTAAAGGACCATGGAATCTGGTATGGTGTAGTAAATTTCTTTCACTTTCTGAAGCAAGAAAATTAGAAAACACGTTAAAAGCTCAGAAAGGAGGAAATGGGTTTTATAAGATTACTGGTCTTTCGCAAGGCTCATAATCCCGCTGAGCGGGATCGTTAGGGTTCGAGTCCAACCCCCGCAACCAATTTTCTAAAGTCCCCCGGGCGATGGCCTCCCTTCGGGACAACCAAATTTTTTCTTATGGTAGTAGAAGTAAAAAACCTCACAAAACGATTTGCAGATTTTACTGCAGTAGACAATATCTCTTTTAGTATGGGTAAAGGCGAGATTGTGGGTTTTCTTGGCCCAAATGGCGCAGGGAAAACGACTACTATTCAT
>Ga0209342_10001280_pt1 | contig 28349 bp, 26 predicted proteins | sample RifCSP16_2_FD_184023 | JGI IMG/M metagenome (GOLD analysis project Ga0209342, IMG submission 184023) | Soil microbial communities from Rifle, Colorado - Rifle CSP2_sed 16_2 (SPAdes) (version 2) | ecosystem: Environmental > Terrestrial > Deep subsurface > Rock core/Sediment | place: Rifle...
CAGGGGTTGCCCTGGACCTCCATCCCGCGGAAGGCGTTCGTCGCCTCGGAGGGGAAGGCCGACTCCATCATGACGAGGCCCTGGCGGAGGGCGAGGAGCGTGCCCGGCACGGAGTCGATGAGCACGGGACAGACCTCGACGCAGGCGGCGCAGGTGGTGCAGGCCCAGAGCTCGTCGCCGTGGATCTGTCCGTTGACCTGAAGGTAGGTCCCGTCTTCCCTCACCGCGCCCGGCCGCTCGCGCTCGATGGCCGCCTTCGTGACGAGAGGCAACGTGGGCTCCGTCGCCGCCTCCTCCTCCGCCCGCCCCGGAAGCGGCCGCCCCACGGGGTCGCGATGGGCCAGGATCTGCTCGGCGTTGCCGTGACGCAGGTTCAGCTTGAGGTCGTGCAGCACCTTCATCGGCTGCAGCGGCTTGCCCGTCATGTGGGCGGGGCAGGCGGTGTTGCAGCGGCCGCACTCCGTGCAGGCGAAGGTGTCGAGGAGGCTCTTCCACGGCAGCTCCTGCACTCGATCGACCCCGAACTTCTCCGTCTTCTCGAAGTCGATGCGTGGCGGGAGGGCGAAGCGCCGACGGCGGAAGAAGTAGATGTTCGGCGCCGCGAAGACGAGGTGCATGTGCTTGGTGAGCGGGATGTAGGCGGCGAAGCCGAGGAACACGAGCACGTGCGCCCACCACCCCGCACCGCGGATCACCCGCGCCACGGGGAGAGACAGACCCTGAAGCGAGGCGGCGATGGCAGAGGTCACGGGCTGGGCGGGGGCGGGCAGGGCGGCGTCGTCCCCGAGGTGCCGCACGAGGAGCGTCGACCCCGTGAGGAGGAAGAAGCTCACGTAGAGGGCGAGGATGAACCAGAGGATCGTCTCCGCGTCCCTCGAGCGCGGCTCGAGGCGCTTCACCCGTCCCGACCACCGGCGCAAGAGCGCGATGGAAGCCGCCGTCAGCACCGCTGCCGCCAGCAGGTCCTGGCTCAGGTGATACACCGCGGTCAGCCGGGCGGGAAGGACGGAGGCGTAGGAGAACGGCTCCGCCCCGAACGCCCTCCGGAACGCGGTCAGGCCCTCGAGCACCACCTCGACGTGTCCGATGCCGAGCACGAGGAAGCCGTAGAGGAAGGCGATGTGGAGAAGGCCGGACAGGCGGTCCTCGAGGACCTTCTGGTGGCCGAACACGAGGGTGAGTATCTTGCCCGCTCTCTCCCCCGGCCGGTCGGTCAGTCGCTCGTCTCCGCGCGTTCCCGTGTTGACGAGGACGGCGATCCGGAAGAGCCGCGTCAGCATGAAGCCGAAAGCGGAGGCGGTCAGCAGCAGGGTGAGGAGGGAATGGAGCACGGGCGGCATGGGGGCGGCGGCGGTGCCTAGGCGCCGCGGGCGGTGGAGTGCGCCTTCGCCGCCGCGGTCAGGCGCGGGAGCAGGTCGAACACGTCGCCCAGGATTCCATAGTTCGCGACCTTGAAGATCGGCGCGTCGGGGTCCTTGTTGATGGCGACGATGTACTTCGAAGACGACATGCCCGCCAGGTGCTGAATGGCGCCGCTGATGCCGCAGGCGACGTACAGCGTGGGCGAGACCGTCTTCCCCGTCTGACCGACCTGCAGTTGATGGTCCACCCAGCCCGCGTCGACCACCGCCCGCGAGGCCCCCACCGCCGCCCCCAGGGCCTCGGCCAGACCCTCGATGAGGTGAAAGTGCTCGGGTCCCTTGAGGCCGCGCCCGCCGGAGACGATGATCTGCGCCTCGCTCAGCTCCACCTTCCCCCGCTCCGCCGCCGTGACGCCCGTGACCCGGGCCCGGGCGGCGGTGTCGACGACGCCCTTGCGCACCTCCGCCCGACGAGCGGGATCGGGGGTTCCGAGAGGGAAGACGTTGGGGCGAAGGCTTGCCATCTGAGGCTCCCCCGTCCACTCGACCGTCGCGTAGGCCTTGCCCGCGTACATGGGCCGGCGGGCGACGAGACGCCCGTCCTTGAGCTGCAGCTCCACGCAGTCGGAGGCGAGGCCGGCGCCCGTCTTCGCCGCCACGCGCGGCGCGAGGTCTTTCCCGGTCGCGGTGAAGGGGAAGAGGATGATCCGGGGCTTGATCTCCGCAACCACCTGCGCCACCGCGCGCGCCCATGACTCGGTGGCGTAGGTGGCGAGGGCCGGGGCCTCGAACGCGTGGACACGGTCGGCTCCGAACGAGGCCAGCTCCCCCGCTGCCGCTGCGGCATCGGGGCCGACGAGGACGCTCGAGACCGTCGCCCCCAGGACATCGGCCAGGCGCCGGGCCGCGGCGACGACCTCGAGCGAGGGCCGTCGCGGCTTGCCCGCCCTCTGCTCCCCGAACGTGAGGACTCCCGGCATCCCTAGATGACCTTGGCTTCCTCGTGCAGGAGGCGGATGAGCTCCCGGGCCTGGTTCTCGGGGTCGCCCTCGATCATCTGGACCGCGGCCCGGGGCGGAGGGAGCTCGAGGGCGGTGACGCGCACCTTGGGAGCGAGAGCCGCCGGGTCGAGGCCCAGGGCGGCGGCGTCCACGACCCGGATCGGCTTCTTCTTGGCGGACATGATCCCCTTGAGGCTGGCGTAGCGCGGCTCGTTGAGCCCCTTCTGCGCCGAGATCATCGCGGGGAGGTTTGTCTCCCAGGTCTCGCGGCCGCCCTCGATCTCGCGCTCCACCAACGCCCGGCCGTCCCCGACGTCGATCTTGACCGCCACCGTCACCTGGGGGAGGTCCAGAAGCTCCGCCAGCAGCCCCGGGATCTGGCTGTTGTCCCCCCCCACTCCCTGCTGGCCGCAGAGCACGAGGTCGAAGGGGGCGAGGGTCCGGACGGCGCCGGCGAGGATGCGTGCCGTGCCCGCGGTGTCGGTGGCGTCGAGGGCCGCGTCCTTGACGTGGACGGCGGAGTCGGCGCCCATCGCCAGCCCCGTCCGCAGCGCGGACTGCGCCCGCTCGGGGCCGGCGGTGACGAGCACGACCTCCCCGCCCTTCGCGTCCCGGATGCGGAGGGCCTCCTCGATCGCGAACTCGTCGTAGGGCGACACGATCCAGTTCACGTCGGTGTCGACGATCGAGCGTCCGTCGGGGCCGATGCGGACCCGGGTCTCGGTGTCCGGGACTTGCTTGACGCAGACGACGATCTTCATCGTCCCAAGACTAACCCTCGAAGCGGCGGAAGAGCAGGGCCCCGTTCGTGCCCCCGAAGCCGAAGGAGCTGCTCAGGACGTACCGCAGCCCCATCTTGCGGGCCCGGTTGGGCACGCAGTCGAGATCGCACTCCGGATCCGGGTTCTCGTGGTTGATCGTCGGCGGGACGACCTGGTCGCGCAGGGCGAGGGCGGCGATCCCGGCCTCGACGCCTCCCGCCGCGCCCAGCAGATGGCCGGTCATGGACTTGGTGGAGCTGATGGCGAGCTTGCGGGCGTGCTCGGCGAAGACGGCCTTGATCGCGAGCGTCTCCACCACGTCGCCGCGCGGGGTCGAAGTGCCGTGCACGTTGATGTAGTCGACGTCGGAGGGCGCGATGCCGGCGTCCCGGAGCGTGTTCCGCATGACCCGGACCGCGCCGTCGCCGTCCTCGCAAGGGGCGGTGATGTGGTAGGCGTCGCCGGACATCCCGTAGCCGACGATCTCGCAGTAGATCTTCGCCCCCCGCCGCCGCGCGTGCTCCAGCTCCTCGAGCACGAGGACGCCCGCGCCCTCGCCCATGACGAAGCCGTCGCGGTCCTTGTCGAAGGGGCGCGAGGCGCGCTCCGGCTCGTCGTTCCGCGTGGAGAGGGCGCGCATGGCGCAGAAGCCGCCGACGCCCAGAGGGGTGATGGCGGCCTCGCTGCCTCCGGCGAGCATCACGTCCGCCTCGCCACGCTGCAGGATACGGTAGGAATCGCCCACCGCGTGGGCGCTCGAGGTGCACGCGGTGCAGGTGGCGGAGTTGGGGCCCCGGGCCCCGCTGCGGATCGAGACCCATCCCGCGGCGATGTTGACGATCGCGGACGGGATGAAGAACGGGCTGATCTTCCGGGGCCCGCCCTTGAGCAGGGCCTCGTGCTCCCTCTCGATGGTGGCGAACCCTCCGATGCCGCTGCCGATGTAGACGCCGATCCGGTCCGAGTTGTCGGGCCCGATCGCGAGCGCGGCGTCTTTGACCGCGAGGTCGCTCGCCGCAACCGCGATCTGGACGAAGCGGTCCATCTTCTTGACATCCTTCTTCTCGACCCAGTCCAGCGGGTCGAAGCCCTTCACCTCGCAGGCGAAGCGCGTCGAGTGCTGCGAGGCGTCGAACTGGGTGATGGGACCGGCGCCGGAGCACCCGGCGAGGAGCGCCTGCCAGGTCGGCTCGGTCCCGATCGCCAGCGGGGACACGAGGCCCACGCCGGTGAGGACCACCCTGCGCGTCTGCGACACGATTCCGGCTCCCTCCGCGTCGCCCGCGCCTACTTCTTGGCGTGCTTTTCGATGTACTCGGTCGCTTCCTTGACGCGGGTGATCTTCTCCGCCTCCTCGTCAGGGATCTCGATTCCGAACTCCTCCTCGAGGGCCATCACCAGCTCGACGGTGTCGAGGCTGTCCGCCCCGAGGTCGTCCACGAACGACGCCTCGGGGGTGACCAGGTCCTCCTCCACCCCGAGCTGGTCCACGATGATCTTCTTGACCCGATCGCCAACAGGCTCCATGAAGCTCCTCCCGAATACCTCCGCGGTGCGCGCGGGACCCCAATTCTACATGTGGAAGCCGCCGTCAACCCCGAGTACCTGCCCCGTCACGTAGGCGGCGGCGTCGGAGACGAGAAACACCACCGCCCCCGCGACGTCCTCCGGCCGGCCCACCTTGCCCATGGGGATCGCGGCCAGCACCGCCTCCCGCGCCTTCTCGGTCATGGCGGCGGTCATGTCGGTCTGGATGAACCCCGGCGCCACCGCGTTGACGGTGATGCCGCGGGAGGCGACCTCGCGCGCGACCGACTTCGTGAAGCCGACGATGCCCGCCTTGCTGGCGGCGTAGTTGGCTTGGCCGGCGTTGCCGGTGAGGCCCACGACGGACGTGACGTTCACGATGCGCCCGCCGCGCTGCTTCAGCATCGGCCGGAGCACGGCCTGCGTGCAGAGAAAGACGCCGGTCAGGTTCGTCGCCAGGACCTGCTGCCACTCCTCGTCCTTCATCCGGATGAGCAGGTTGTCCCGCGTCACGCCCGCGTTGTTCACGAGGTGATCGATCCGCCCGTGTCGCGCCAGGACCTGGGCGAAGACCGCCTCCACCGAGGCCCGTTCGGCGACGTCGAGGGCGAGCGTCTCCACGCGACCGCCGGCGCCCGCGATCTCGGCCGCCGCCTGCTCGAGGCGCGATGCGTCGCGGGCGGCGAGGACGACCGTGGCCCCCTCGGCCGCCAGCGCCTTGGCGATCACGCGCCCGATCCCGCGCGACGCCCCGGTCACGACCGAGATGCGGCCTTCCAGGATCGACATTCCCTTCTAGCCCTTGGCTCCGTCGGCGAGGGCGGCCGCGGTCCTCTCCAGCGAGGCGGGGTCCTCGACGCTCAGAACGCGCGCGTCGGGGACCGTCTTGCGGACGAGGCCGCCGAGGACGGTGCCCGGCCCGACCTCGACGAACGTCCGCACGCCCTCGCGGGCGAGGAGCTCCACCGACTCCTGCCAGCGCACGGGGCGCGAGACCTGACGCTCGAGGCCGTCGCGGCACTCGGCGGCGGTGCGCACCGTCCGCGCGTCGACGTTCCTCACGAGGGGGACCTCCGGGTCCTTGAGCGGGAGAGAGGCGAGATCGCGCGCCAGGCGCTCCTCCGCCGGCTTCATGAGACCGCTGTGGAAGGGGGCGGATACAGGCAGGCGCACCGCGCGCTTCGCCCCCGCCGCCCGGCACCGCTCCATCGCACGGTCGACGGCGCGGGCGTGACCGGCGATCACCACCTGGCCCGGCGAGTTGACGTTGGCGGGGGCGACGACCTCGCCCTCCGCCGCCGCCCGGCACGCCTCCTCGATCGCGGCGAGGTCGAGGCCCAGGATCGCGGCCATCGCCCCCTGCCCGACCGGCACCGCCTCCTGCATGTACTGCCCGCGGCGACGGACGGTCTCGAGCGCGTCCGCAAAGCCCAGGGCCCCCGCCGCGACGAGGGCCGAGTACTCCCCGAGGCTGTGGCCGGCCACCCAGAGCGGCCGGTGCCCGCGCGCGAGGAGCGGCCGCAGGGCGGCGACGCTCGTGGCCAGGATCGCCGGCTGCGTGTTCGCGGTGAGCTGCAGCTCCTCCTGCGGGCCCTCGAGACACAGGCGGGAGAGGGGAAAGCCGAGCACGCGGTCCGCCTCCGCGAAGACCTCGCTGCTCTCGCGGAAGGCCTCGGCCAGGGCGCGCCCCATGCCCACCCGCTGCGAGCCCTGCCCCGGGAAGACGAAGGCGACGCTCATTCGGCCGCCATCTCCTTGCGGAGTCCGAGTGTTCGAACCTCGCTCTCGATCGTCTGGTTCACCCCGCTCCCGAAGAACTCCGCCGCCGCCCGGATCCCGTGCTTGATCGCCCGCTCGTCCGACTTTCCGTGCCCGATCACACAGCAGCCCTTCATGCCGAGGAGCGGCGCCCCCCCGAACTCGGCGGGGTCGCTCTGCTGCCGGACAGCCCGGAAGGCGGGTAGCGACAGCCAGGCCCCCAGGCGTGTGCGCGGGGTCCGCATCAGCGCCTCCCGGATGAGGTGGATCATGAACTCGGCGAGGGTCTCGCTGGCCTTGAGGACGACGTTACCGACGAAGCCGTCCATCACGACGACATCCACGCGGCCCGTGAAGAGATCGTGGCCCTCGACGTTCCCGACGAAGTTGACGGTCGAGGCCTTGAGCACCTCGTGGACCTCACGGGTCAGCTCGCTGCCCTTGGTCTGCTCCTCGCCCATGCTCATGAGGCCCACTCGCGGGCTCGCGGTGTGGAAGACGCCCCGGCTGTAGGCGCTCCCCATGACCGCGAATTCCTCGAGGTTGCGGGCGTTGCACTCGGCGTTGGCGCCCACGTCGAGGAGGACCGTGCGCCCGCCGGGGTGGGGCACCACCGCGGCGAGGGCAGGCCGGTCGATCTCGGGCAATGTGCCGAGGACCATCTTCGCGATCGTCCAGCAGGCGGCGGTGTTGCCCGCGGAGAAGAAGGCGTCGGCCTGACCATCCCGCACCTGCTCCAGCGCGACCTGGATCGAGGAGCGCTTCTTGAGCGTGGAGAGGCGTACCTTCTCGCTCATCCCGACCACGTCGGGGGCAGGCACCATGTCCAGGGCCAGGCCCTCCGCCCGCGCCCGACGGATCCCCTCCCCCAGCGCCGCCTCCGGCCCGACGAGCGACACGCGTAGGCCCAGCTCGCGGCAGGCGAGCACGGCCCCTTCGACCACCACCGCGGGGCCGTGGTCGCCACCCATGGCGTCCACGGCCACCCGGGGCGGGGTCACCTAGACCTCCTCCGCCTCGACGACGGGCTTCCCCTTGTAGTACCCACAGCGCGGGCAGACCCGGTGCGACATCTTGGGCTCGTGGCAGTTCGGGCAGAGGCTGAGGCCCGGGCTCGAGAGGTGATCGTGGGCCCGGCGGCGGTCGCGGCGGGCCTTCGAGTGACGGCGCTTGGGATTGGGCATGGTCTCCTACTCGCTACTGACGGTCAGGGTCCAAGAGCCTGCGCAGGCCCTCGAGGCGCGGGTCGACCGGCTCCTCCGGCACGGAGCAGGAACAGGCTTGGCGGTTGCGGTTGCTCCCACAGACGGGGCACAGGCCGCGGCAGTCTTCACGGCAGAGGCGCTTGAGGGGCAGCGACAGCACGAGCTGCTCCCGCACGACGTCTCCGAGGTCGAGGACGTCGCCCTCGTAGTACCCGACGACGACATCGCGGTCGTCCAGCCGGACGTCCTCCTCCTGCTCCTCCGGCTGCTGCGGCCGGTGCTTGAGGAAGAAGAGATCGAGCCTGGCGTCGACCGGGAAGCGGTAGCGCTCGAGGCAGCGGCCGCACTCGACCTCGAGGGGGCTCGCCAGGCGCCCGTTGACGTGCACGGTGTCCCCGTCTACGAACTCCACCCGGCCCCGGAAACCCCCTCCCGGGTGCAGGCTGAAGTCCGCCTCCGCCTCGAGGTGGACCGAAGCGGGATCGATGGCCTCGTCGATGTCGAGGCCCTCGGGCGGGATGCGCTTGATCTCGATGAGGAGCATGACCGCTCAGAGGAAAGGGACTAGTTTTGCCGATTCGCGCCTTCGCGTCAAGGACTTAGCTCGGCCTCCAGCGCGGCGAGCACCGCCCGACGAGCGGCCTCCGGCTCCGGAAACCACGCGACCCGGGCCTGGTGGCGGAACCAGGTCATCTGCCGCTTGGCCAGGCGCAACGACTCCGTGACGATCGAGCGCTCGGCGTCCGCGGGTGACATCTCGCCGCGCACGACCGCCACCGCCTGCCGGTATCCGATCGCGCGCAGGGGCCTCAGCTCCGCGGCGTAACCCCTCGCGAGCAGCGCCCGCACCTCGTCGAGGAGGCCGAGCCCGAGCATCTGTCGCGTCCGCCGCTCGACGGCCGCCCGCAGGGCCGCCCGCTCCGGACGCAGGCCGACGATGATCGTGCGGTATCCCTGCAGAGCCTCCGCCCCCGGCCGCTGATGCTCCGAGATCGGCCGGCCCGTCTTGCAGTACACCTCGAGGGCACGGACGACCCGAACCCGGTCGCGGGGGCGGATCCGCCCTGCGGCCTCGGGGTCGACGCGGGCCAGCAGGCGGTGCAGACGGCCCTCCCCGAAGCGCCGGGCGAGGGACTCGAGCCTTCCCCGCAGGTCCAGATCACGGGATGGGCCGGCGAAGAGACCCTGCAGCAGAGCGCGGAGGTAGAGGCCCGTGCCCCCGACCACGAGCGGGAGCCGCCCCCGAGCGGCGATCTCGATGAGCGCCGAGCGCGCCCGGCGCGCATACTCGGCGGCCGAGAACGGCTCGTCGGGGTCCACGACGTCCAGGAGATGGTGGGGAACGCGCCGCCGCTCCTCCGCGGTGGGCTTCGCGCTGCCGATGTCGAGCCCGCGGTAGACCTGCAGGCTGTCGCAGGAGACGATCTCGCCGCCGCACTCCTCGGCGAGGCGCAGGCCGAGATCGCTCTTGCCGGAGGCGGTGGGCCCGACGATGGCGATGAGAGGCCTCAGAGGTGGGGCCAAAGACGCAGCAGCGTCAGAAGCAGAACGATCAGGAGCACCAGGACGGCACCCCGGAGCTGCTCCCGGCTCGGGGGGCTCACTCTCGCTACTCCTCTAACCCCGGAGGGTGCGGACGATGGTCGCCTCGTGCTCCGGGCCCAGCGTGCGCTTCACCGCGAGCAGCTCCGCGTAGAGGATTTCGTTCAGCGCATCGATGAGGGCCCCCCGGCGCTCCCCCTCCAACAGATGGCCGAGATTGCGCTCGACCGCGGCCTCCTCGAGCGCTCCGTCCCTCCGGAGCCGCGCCCCCTGCAGCACCTCCGGCCGGGCCTCGCGGACCCCCCCGAGGTACTTCTCGAGGACGCTCTCCGCGATCGGGCCCACCTCGCGCGCCATGTGGGCGAAGACGAGGCGGAACATGCGGTTGAAGCCCTCGAGAACGGCCAGGGTCGTGTCCTCGGAGACGAAGTCCTGGTCCAGGGCCCGGGCCTTTCGGCCGCGGATGCGGAGGAGGCCCGTCGAGAGCAGCGCGTAGAGGACCTTCAGCGTCTCGTTGTCCCCCACCTCGCTCTCGTGACAGATCTCGAGGACGCTCCTCTCCCCATCCACCAGATCGAGGACGTGGCGCTCGTAGGGCAGAAACCCTCCCGGCGGGTCGGCGGCACGCTCGAGCACGAGGTGGCCGTCCGGGTAGCGGGACCGCAGCGCACCCGCCGCGTCCACCCGACGCAGACCCTCCAGGATGAGGGCCACGACGTCGAGATCGACGGTGATCCGCTCGCGTTCCGGCAGCGGTGACGGCTCGAACCGGAACTGCCCCTCGTCCCACTGGAAGACGGAGAGGACGATGTCTCGCACCTGGGACTGCACCGCGCGCCACAGCTCGTCGGGTGTGAGGACGCCCATCTCGACCAGCGCCTTGCCCTGCCGCTTGCCCCGCGGCAGCGCGCGGGCGGAGGCCTCGTTTTGCTCGCTCGTGATCCGTCCCTCGCGCAGGAGAAACTCTCCGAGGCGGTCGCTGGGGAGGTTGCTGGCGGCGAAGACGACCCGCCCCCCCCGCAGGTACAGCGCCTTGCGCGCCCCGCCCGCGACCACGGAGAGGATGCCGGTGACGCCCGCCGTGCTGAGCTCGCGCAGAAGTTCGGGGAGCGGCAGCTGCACGAATGTGCCGCGCAGGCCACCGGGCACCGCGAACGACTCGAGGCGCTTTGTTATCGCCGTGCTCATGCCGGGCGGCCGGAAAGGCCGCCGAACATCAGATTCTAGGGAGCGCGGCGTGGAGTGTCAAAATCCGGCAACGAAAGCATTTAGCGGATGCGGCCGTCGCCGCTCACGACACGTGCGCGCGGAGCTCGATCCCCTGGTAGTAATGCTGCAGGATCTCGTCGAATCGGGAGCCCGCCTGCGCCATGCCCGCCGCCCCGACCTGGCACAGCCCAACCCCGTGGCCCCAGCCCTTGCCGGTGATGACGAAGCGCTCGACGCCGCCTTGGCCGTCCCTCTCGCGGGCGATGACGAAGAGGTTCTCCCGCAGGCCCAGGCCCCACCGTACTTGCAGACCCTTGAGGAGGAGCTCCCCGTCCGATCCGCGCACCAGGAGCTCCACCACGCGTCCCGAGACGCCGATCCGCCGGGGCACGAGGTCGCTCACCTGGCCGACGCCGCCATAGCGACCGATGGCCCGTGCCACCTCCGACGGGCTCATCCGCACCTCCCATCGGTAGTAGCGCGAGCCGCGATCGGCGGCCGCGCCCAGCCGGGTCTGCTCCGCCTCCAGGAAGACGACACGGTTGTCCCGGGTCACGAAGCTCACGCGGTCCCCCAGGGACACGATGAGGTCGGAGGTCTCCGCCCGCATGCCGTCGAGGCTTCGGAAGAGACGCACCGCGGGGTCGAGGGGGTGGCTCTCCGCCGCCTCGCCGCGCAGGACGGCGAGCCTGCCCTCGGCCAGCCCGGCGAACTGGCCGGTCGCCAGTGCCGGCGCGCCCGCCTTCTCCGCCGCCCCCGCCAGGAGGGCAAGAGCCTCCGCCCGCGTCAGGGCGGCGTCCGGCCGGAGGGTGTCGTCGGCGAAGGGCGACAGCAGGCCCTCGCCCACGAGCAGGGCCATCGCCTGCCGCTCGCCCGGGTCCTGGAGGCGCGCCGCGTCCTCGGCCCGCAGCAGGTACTCGGGGTCGCCGGGCGCGAGGAGCCGCTCGGCCCGCTCCCGCCAGCACAGCGACGCGACGAGATGCTGCGCGTACGTCCCTCTCCGCGCGAGGGCCCCCCCCACCGGGCTCGGGCAGCCTTCGCGATGGAGCGCCCGCACGAGCCTGAGCGTCCAGCTCCGCAGCTCGCCGTCGCTGGGGATCCCGCCCAGCCACGCCCGCGTCATGGGGGCGCCCTCGATGATGCCCAGCGCGGTGAGGAGCGCCGTCTCCCGCGCCACGTCGGGCTCGCCCGGACGGTATCGCCGGCGGGGGGCGCTCGTGTGCACGACGTACCGCGCCGAGCGCTCCGGCAGGCACGCCACCCCGCGGAGGTAAGGCTCCGACTCGTTCTCGAAGACGTTGCCGACGTCTTCCGTGTGCCCGCCGCACGTGGAGGTGTAGTACGCGTTGATCGGCCGACCCTGGTAGCTCGCGACCATCCCTTCCGTCTCCGCAACCGCGCGATCGGTGAGCGGGTGCTCCGAGGACTGCCCCCGATAGACCTGGCAGCTCGCGGTGGCGCACACGTCGAAGCCACGACCCGAGTACTCTCCAAGGTGCGCGAGGGCGTAGGAGCGAGCCGCTACCGCCTGGGCCTTGAGGGCCTCGATCTGTGGGAAGGCCTCCGGCGACAGCTCGTTGGGCACGACGCCGCGCAGGTAGTCTTCGAGGTTCACGACGTTCACCACGGTGACCGCCGCGCCGACGCCTGGCCGCACCTCGAGCACTCCGCGGTACGTCGTCGCATCGGCCTGCAGGAGCTCGGACGGGGCCTCTGCAACCAGTGTTGCCCGCTCGAGCTCATCACCGGTCTCGAGCAGGCGGATACGTCCGGGTGCCTCTGCCGGCCGGAAGGTCGCCCGCGCGAGCGTGCGCGGCGCCGAGCCCGCGGAGTGAACGACGACACCCGAATCGGCCCCGATCGAGACGCGGGCGACGTCGACCAGGATCCCTACGCGCACCGCCGGCGCCGGAACGAGGCCCTCGAGCGAAACGGACTCCGCCGGTGGGACAGGCACGGGCGCGGCCTGAGGGACGGGGAGCGTCCGGCAGCTCGCGGCCGCGAGCCATGCCAGCAGCGCGGCGACGGCCCAGGCCGCGCCGGGGGACCGGAGGGCGCGTTGACTCACGAGCCCTGCGGCGCCTCGTTGTAGTAGAAGCTCACCTGGATGGTCAGGCGCGGTGGGCCGTAGTCGTCGGGAAGTGGCAAGATGCGGCTGCTCGTGAGGGCGTTCTGCGCCGCGCGGTCCAGCGACGCCGTCCCCGACGACTTGAGGATACGCAGCGCCGACACCGTCCCGTCCCTCTCGACGGTGAACGCGAAGTCCACGTGACCGCTTGCGCCCAGGAGCGCCGGCTGCGGCATGATCCAGTTGCGGTAGACCTCGTTCTTGAGGTGGTTGACCCAGAGCGTGAAGTCCGCCCCTTTCGCGTCGAAGTGGAACCCGTAGAGGTTCCGACCGGTCCCGGTGGGCACACCGAGCAGCGCGGCCTCGCGCTCCAGACGGCGGGCCATGTCCTCGACGGCGCCCTCGATCGAGGACTCGAGCCGTCCTTTGGCTTGCGGGCCGCCCTCCTCCCCCCGTCGGATCTCCTGCCCGAGGCCCGGAGGGAGACGCAGCCCGCTCTTCCGATCAGCCTCCGAAGATCCGCCGGGCTCACGCCGGGCGACGGTTGGGCCGGGTGTCGGGGCTGGGGAGACCGGCGCGGGCGCCGGCGAGGGCTGCCCCTTGGGTACCGCCGTGAGGTCGTCCTCGCGCCGGAGGATCATGGGGCCCTTCGCGCGGAGGTCGCTGGGGGGGCCGACGCTCATCCGGTCCTTCTTGGCCTCGTCCGCCGGCGGGGGGGTCGGGGCGGGAGTCGTTCGCGGACGGCGGGGCAGCGCCGGGGCCAGCTGGCGCAGGAGGGCCGGGGGCGGGAGGAACACTAACTCCTTGCGCTCGAGCGTGGAGGGGTCGAGCGGCGTGGGCCGTCGAAGGGCGGGAGCGGCGTTCACCAGCATCATCAATAGGGCCAAATGGATGACTGCGGAGACCAGGAACCCCTGTCTCTGGTTGAACGGCAGCACAAGAGCCTCCGCACCGGTCTCAGAATGACCGGAAAGCCTACCACGAATGGGCGAGAGGGTCAAGGCGCCTACAAGATATGGCGCTCCCCTCCCGCGAGCCTGTCCCTCCCCCTCTTTAGACCGCGGACATCCTCTCCAGGACGGCATGGGCCAGGGCCAGGGCCCGCCGGCCCTCCCCCCCCGGCACAACCGGCCGGGACCGCTCCCGAACCGCCCGGAGGAAGGCCTCCTGCTGGCGGCGGAGCGGCTCCAGCTCGGGCGCCCCCCGGCGCTCGCAGCCGAGCCGGGGTGTCCCGCCGGGGCCGATCTCCAGTCGCCAGACCTGCGCCTCCCGGGCCGTGAAGTCCACCGAGACATAAATCCGGGGCGCGAACACCCGGAACTTCCGAACCCGCTCCACGGAGACGCGGCTGGCGGTCAGGTTGGCGACGAGGCCGGAAGCGAAGCGGAGCCGGGCGTTGGCGATGTCGACGCGCGGCGTGAGAACGGGGACGCCCACCGCCTCGATCTGGACCGCCTCGGTGGCGTCGAGGGCGAGGATGATGTCGAGATCGTGGATCATCAGGTCGAGCACCACGTCCACGTCCAGGCTGCGCGGGGAGAAGGACCCCAGGCGGTGGACCTCGATGAAGCGGGGCTCCCGGACGATCTCCCGCAGGACGTCGGTCGCGGGGTTGAAGCGCTCGATGTGTCCCACCTGGAGGACGGCCTTCCTCTGCTCCGCGATGGCGATCAGCTCGTCGGCCTCCTGAAGCGTCGTCGTCATCGGCTTCTCGAGAAGCACGTCCCGGCCCGCGAGCAGGGCCTCCCGGCAGACACGGTGATGGTCGGCGGTGGGTACGGCCACGGTGACCGCCTCGACCTCGGCGAGCAGCCCCGCCGCGTCCCGATAGGCCCGGGAGCCGTACTCGGCGGCCACGGCCGCCGCCCGGCCGGGATCGGTGTCGTGGACCCCGACCAGCCGTGCGCCGGGGGAGCTGGCGGCGACACGGGCGTGCTGCCTCCCGAGGGCGCCCACGCCGATGACGCCCAGCCGGAGCTCGGCCTCAGGCACTTCGACTCCCTTCGTCGCGGGGACGCAGGCCCCAGATCGCGATTCCCCCCTCCTCCGCGCGGAGGAGCAGGTCGGCCTTGTCGAGCATGAGTGTCCGACCGGCGTCGATCGCGAGCACGCGCGCGCCCACCTCCCGCATGGCCTCGATGGTTCCCATTCCCACAACGGGCACGTCGAAACGCAGGTCCTGCCCGGGCTTCGAGACCTTGACCACCGTCGTTCCCGCCCCGGCGATCCGACCCGCACGCCGGATCACCTCGTCTGTGCCTTCCATGGCCTCCAGTGCGACCGCGGCTCGGTCCTTGACGACCGCCGTCTGACCGAGGTCCATGCCGGCCAGGGTCCGCGCCACGGTCTCGCCGTAGGCGACGTCCTCCCGCTCCTCGCGCCCCGGGGCCCGCCGCGTCATCGCCCCCTCGTGGGCCAGCTGTTCCTCGAGGAAGGCGGTCGAAGGCAGCAGGGTGATGCCCTCCCGGGCGAGGGCTTCCGCAACGCCGCCGATCAGGCTGTCCGTGTTCTTCAGGACCAGCCGCGCGAGCACGCCCATGAGCTTGAGGTCGGGCACGACGTCGGAGAAGATCTGGCGGTGCTTCACCTGCCCCGCCATCACCGCTTCCCGCACGCCGGCGCGGTGCAGGATCTCAATGGCTCGGCCGAGCTGCCCGACCCCGACCCAGTGAAGTTCGTCCACCTCCCGCTCGAGCTCGGGCGCCGCCTCTTCGCGAATCGCGACGGCCACGACCCGTCGCCCTGCCCGCCGCGCGCCGGCCGCGGCGAGGAAGGGAAACCGCCCGTTGCCCGCGATCAACCCTACGACCGGGCTCGCCATGGGCGGTCAGTCCTCCGACTCGTCGCCGGGCATCCCGTGGCGGCGGCGAAGGACGACCCCGCGCTTCGAAGCCTTGATGAAGTCGACCAGCAGCCGGACCTCGGGGCTGAGGGGCCCTTCCGCCTCGAGCCGCGCGAGGGCGGCCGAGGTGTTGAGACGGCTCTGCAGCAGCACGCGGTAGGCCCGCCGGAGGGCCGCGATCGCCTCCGGCGAGAACCCGCGCCGGCGGAGACCGAGGAGGTTCGGCCCGAAGATCCGCGCCCGGTTTCCGACCGTCATCGAGAACGGCAGCACGTCCTTGGTGGCGATGGTGGCGCCGCCCACGTAGGCGTGGGTGCCCACGCGGCAGAACTGATGGATGCCGGAGAAGGCGCCGATCGTCGCCCAGTCGTCGACCTCCACGTGCCCGGCGAGGGCGGCGGCGTTGGCGAAGATCGTGTGGTCGCCGATCGTGCAGTCGTGGGCGATGTGCACCTGCGCCATGAAGAGATTGTGGGAGCCGATCCGGGTGACGCCGCCGCCGCCGCTCGTCCCCCGGTGGACGGTGACGCCTTCGCGGAACGTGTTGCCGGCGCCGATCTCCACGCGTGTGTCCTCTCCCCGGTACTTGAGGTCCTGGGGGGCGAGGCCGATCGAGCCGAAGGGATAGAAGCGGTTGTGCTCCCCCACGCGGGTATCGCCGTCGATGACGACGTGCGATTCGAGGATGCACCCGCCGCCGAGCCTCACCCGGGGGCCGACGACGCAGAAGGGCCCGATGCGCACCGCCGGCCCCAAAAGCGCCGCCGGGTCGACCCTGGCCGAGGGGTCGATCTCGGGAGCCGTCAAAGTCGCCACCTGGAGGAGGAGGCGGGCCTCCGCCGCTCGCACCTCCCCCACCTTCACCTCGCCCCAGAATCGGCACAGATCGCCGCGCCGGCGCACGAGCCGCACCTCGAGCCGGAGTTGGTCCCCGGGCACGACCGGACGACGGAACTTGGCCTCGTCGATCCCCACCACCCGGATCTCCACGCGCCGGGGATCGGGCGCCGCCTTGAGGAGCCAGATGCCGGCCGCCTGGGCCAGCGATTCCATCAGCAGCACCCCAGGCATGACGGGCTGGCCGGGGAAGTGGCCCTCGAAGAAGTCTTCGCTCCCGGTGACGCTCTTGGCGGCAACGAGACGGCCCGCGGGGTCGTGCTCGAGGATGCGGTCCACGAGCACGAACGGGTACTGCGAAGGGATCTGGCGGACGAGCCGTCCGATCTCGCCGGCGCTCATGGGCAAGGTCGCCGCCGGGGGACGGGACGGAACCCGCCCCGGCGACGCGCCAGGGACTATGGCTTCGGCGTCGGCGGCGTCGGCGCCGGGGGCTTGGCCTCTCCGGACTTCGCCGCCTTCTCGAGGTCGTCCGCCCTCACGATCACGTCACGGGTGATGTCGAACTCGCGGTTGATCGTGTAGGCGACCTCGGCCGTGAAGACCAGATCGAGCCCCTTCTCCTTCGCCACCTGCTCCACGACGGGTCGGATCTTGAGCTGGAACTCGGCGTTGATGTTCTGGGCCTGCTGCTGCGCGCGCTCGCGCAGGCGGTTGAGCTCCGCCTGCCCGTCCTCGAGGTAGGCCTGCCGCTCGCGCGTCTTGCGCACGATCTCCTGGCGCTTCTTCTCGCGCGCCTCCTCGCTGAGCACGGCACCCTGCTTCTCCAGCTCGTCCTGCAGGGCCTTTATGGCCGCATCCAGTTTCTGCAGCTCCACCTGCTTCTTGGTGCCCTCGGAGTTGATCTCGCTCTGGAGGGCTTCGAGGCGCGAGGCGTAGCTCTTGCCGAGCAGGCTCTCGCTCGAGACCCGCTGCATGTCGATCACGGCGATCCGCGGGAGCTGGCCCTGGCTCTTCGCGGGGGCGGCTGCGTCCTGGGCGGCGAGGGTCGCCGGAAGGGCGAGCGCGAGCAGGAGGCCGGGCGTGAACGTCTGTCTCATGTCTTCTCCTTAGAAGGTGGTGCCGACGGCGAACTTGAACGTGCTCTTCGGGGTGTAGAGGGCCTCGGCGGGGGATCGGTTCGGGTTGATGGCGTAGATGAGCCGGAACGGCACGTTGAGGACGGGCATGATGAAGCGCAGCTCGGCCCCGGTGGAGATCCGCATGTCCTGGAGGCGGATCGGATCTCCTTCCAGGAAGGCCTGGCCGGCGTCGAAAAACAGCAGCGCGCGCAGGGGACCGAAGACGTCGACGTAGTACTCGGCGTTGAAGAGCAGGAACTTGTTGCCTCCGAGCGCGCGGCCGACGGAGTCGACGGGGCCGATGGTGCGTATGCTGTAGCCGCGGACCTGGGTCTCGCCGCCCAGGAAGTAGCGCTGGTAGAGCGGGAGGACGTTGGTCTCGGCGTAGGGCATGATGTAGGCGGCCTGCCCTCGGAGTCCCAGCGCCGTGCGTCGCGTGTGGGGAATGTACAGGATTGACTCCAAGCTCGGCCGGAAGTAGCTCACGGTGCCCCCGAGGGGTCCGCCCGCCACCTGGAGGGTGAGGGTCTGGCGCATGCCGCTGTGCGGGGTCCACGGGTTGTCCACGGTGTTGTAGACGAAGTTCGGGGTGAGTCGGCTCTCCGTCCTCCGGGCGAGGTCGCCGAAGAGGAGCGGATCGTAGACGGGGGCGCTCCCCCCGACGACCCCCGGGAAGAAGGGATCGGTCAGGTCCGCCGGGTCCGCCTGCGAGAGCTCGATGACCTCGTAGGTGTAGTTGATGTAGCCTCGCGCCCAGCGGCCGAGGGGGAGGCCGGTGACGAACGACGCCCCCGTGCTGGCCTGGGTGTAGCCCGTCACGTTGGCGTAGCTGTAGTAGGTGATCTTCCTCTTGAACAGATCGACCCCGGCCGTGATCGGCCGGTCGAGGAAGTAGGGCTCGGTGATGGCGACCTGGTAGTTCTTGGTTCGCCTGCCGCTCTGGACGTAGATCTGGAACGTCTCGCCCGCGCCCAGGAAGTTCGTGGTCGAGAAGGAGCCGTTGATGAAGGTCCCCTCGAGCCCGCTCACCCCGCCCCCGAAGGTGAACTGGTTGCGGTTCTGCTCCTCGACCTTGAAGGTCACGTCCACCTTGTTGTCGGCGGTGGGGTTGGGGCGGATGTCGGGCGCCGATTCCATCTGCTTGAAGTAGCCGAGCTGGTTGATGCGCCTGATTGACGATTTGAGGGCCTCGGTGTTGAAGACGTCGCCCTCGTTGAGATAGACCTCGCGGCGGATGACCTTGTCGCGGGTGGTGTCGTTCCCCGTGAAGCCGATCCGGCCGACGAAGTACTGCTTGTCCTCTTCCATGCGGATGGTCACGTCGACCACCTTGCGCTCCGGATCCGGCTTGCGCTGGGTGCCGCCCGTCCACTGGAAGTACCCGAGGCTGCCGTAGATGTCGCGCAGCTTCTCGTAGGCCTTCTTGAAGCGGGACTCGTTGTAGATGTCCCCGGGGCCGGTCTTGAACATCGGTCGGACGAACGCCTCCTTGAGCACGGTCAGGCCTTCGAACTTCACCTCCCCGACCCGGTACTGGTCGCCCTCGCTCACCGGGATCGTGATGTGCATCCACTTGACCGGCTTCTTCTTGAAGGTGCCGCTCTTGCCGTCGGTGTAAGCGATCTTGGGTTGTCCGATGCGCACCGCGACGTAGCCGTGGTTGAGATAGAAGTCCTCCAGCCGCCCGCGGTCCCCCCGGGGATCCTCCTCCCCCCCGAGCCACTTCTCCTCGGTGTAGGTGGTCTTGCCCCCGAGCCAGCTGAGATTCCAGAAGCCCGTGGTCTTGATCTTGCTCATCTGGCCGCGCAGCTTTGCGTCGGAGAAGACCTGGTTTCCCTCGAAGGAGATCTCCTTGACCGTGGCCTTGGGCCCGTCATCGACGATGAAGGAGACTTGCAGGCCGGCGCCCCCGATCACCTTCTCCTCGTGCTTCACGGCGGCGAAGGGACGCCCCTTCTGGGACAGCATCTCGCGGATGATCGCCTCCACTCGACGGCACTTCGCGAGGTCGTAGAACGTGTCGATCTTGATGAGGGCGTCCCGCTTCTTGAGCTCGTCTTCGATCGTCGTGGTGTTGAGCTCCTTGCTCCCCCGGTAGTCGACGATCTGGATCCGCTTGCGCTCCTCCACGTAGAAGCGGACCACCTTGCCGCGGGGGCCGTCGACGACCTCGAGGCGCAGGTCCTGCAGGAAGCCGGTGTCCCAGAGCCGCCGGAAGTCCTGTCGGAGGCGCTGCTCGTCGTAGCGGTCGCCGGCCTTGGTCGAGACGTAGAAGAGCAGGGTCTCTTTCTGGAGGTACTGGTTGTTGAGGATCTCGACCCGCTCGACGATCGGGGCCGTCGCCCCCTCCTGCGCGGGGAGGCCGGGGGGAAGGAGGAGGGACGCCGCGCAAAGCGCGGCCGTGAGCGCGAGCGGACGACGAGGGGTCATGTCGACAGCGCCCCGCCCCGCCCGTCCTGCTCGTACCAGAGCGCCCCGTCGCGCACCCCGATCTCGATCGGCCGGCCCCCGCGCACCTGGCCGCGGATGAACGCCTCGGAGAGCGCGTCCTCGACGTGACGCTGGATGGCGCGCCGCAGGGGCCGCGCCCCGTACGACCGGTCGGCAAGGGTACGTGCCAGCAGCCACTCCACGGCGTCGTCCCGGATCGAAATCGTGATGCCCTTCTGCTTCACGTTCTCGTTGAGCTGCTCGACCAGGAGGCGCGTGATGCGCACGAGGTCCTGGTCGGTCAGGGCATCGAAGATGATGATCTCGTCGATGCGGTTGATGAACTCGGGGTTGAAGGTCCGCTTGACCTCGCCCATGACCATCTCGTTGACGCCCTGCACGGTGTCCTTGGCCTCTCCGGAGGCGAAGCCCATGCGGCCCCTCTTCTCGATGAAGCGAGCCCCGATGTTCGAGGTCATGATGAGGATCGTGTTCTTGAAGTCGACGGTGTTCCCGAGCCCGTCCGTGAGGTGGCCGTCCTCGAAGACCTGCAAGAGAATGTTGAAGACGTCCGGATGCGCCTTCTCGATCTCGTCCAGGAGCACGACACAGTAAGGCGTGCGCTTCACCCGCTCCGTCAGCTGCCCACCCTCCTCGTGCCCCACGTAGCCGGGGGGGGAGCCGATGAGCTTGCTCACCGAGTGCTTCTCCATGTACTCGGACATGTCGAAGCGAATCAGGCTGCGCTCGCTGCCGAAGAGGAAGGCGGCCAGGCTGCGCGCGACCTCGGTCTTGCCCACGCCGGTGGGACCCAGGAAGAAGAACGACCCCACCGGCCGGTGGGGGTTCTTGAGGCCGGCGCGCGTGCGCCTTATCGCCCGCGCCACCGCGGATATCGCGCTGTCCTGGGAGACGATCCGCCGGTGCAGCTCCTCTTCCATCCGCAGCAGCTTCTGAGACTCCTCCTCCTTGAGGGCGGTGATGGGAATCCCCGTCCATCGCGAGACGACCTCGTCGATCTCGGATTTGCTCACCGGCAGGAGCCCGTTGCCGCCCAGGACCCACTGCTCGTGGGCGATGTGGAGCTGCTCGCGGCTCGTGGCCTCCTCATCGCGCAGGAAGGCGGCGCGATCGGGCTCGCCGCGGTCGACCACGACCCGCACCCGCCGCGAGAGCTCGGGCTCCACCCCCGGCGTCGCCGCCTCCCGCAGCTTCACCCGGCTGCCCGCCTCGTCCAGGAGGTCGATCGCCTTGTCGGGAAGGAAGCGGTCGGTGATGTAGCGGCTCGACTGGTAGACGGCGGCCTCGATCGCCTCGTCGAGGTAGACGACGTTGTGGAAGCGCTCGTAGCGCTCCTTCACCCCGCGCAGGATGTCGATCGTCTCCTCCTCGGTGGGGGAAGCGACCTTGACCGCCTGGAAGCGACGCTCGAGGGCGCGGTCCTTCTCGATGTGCTTGCGGTACTCGGCGGGGGTCGTGGCCCCGATGCACTGGATCTCGCCGCGAGAGAGGGCGGGCTTGAGGATGTTCGCGGCGTCGAGGCTGCCCTCGGCGGAGCCCGCCCCGACCAGCGTGTGGAGCTCGTCGATGAAGATGATGATGTTGTGGTTCTCGGTGAGCTCCCGCATGATCGTCTTCAGGCGCTCCTCGAACTGCCCGCGGTACTTGGTCCCGGCCACGATGAGCGAGATGTCGAGGGCCAGGATGCGCTTCTCCGCGAGGTAGACGGGCACGTCCCCCTGGACGATCTTGTTCGCGAGCCCCTCCACGAGCGCCGTCTTTCCGACCCCCGGCTCGCCGATGAGCACCGGGTTGTTGCGGGTGCGGCGACAGAGCACCTGGACGACCCGCTCCAGCTCCTCCTCGCGGCCCACCAGCGGATCCAGGGCCGCCCGGGCGGCGGCCTCGGTGAGATCGCGCGAGAACTCCGAAAGCAGCGGCGTCTCCTTGGCCTTTCCCGTCGTCGCCTTCTCGTTGAGGAGGGCCTTGATGTCCTCCTTCACCGAGGTCAGGCGCATGCCGCGCTCGGCGAGGATTGAGGCCGCGACCGATCTCTCCTCCCGCATGAGGCCGAGCAGGATGTGCTCGGTGCCGATGTAGTTGTGGAGCATCCCCTCCGCCTCGTCGGCGGCGAAGTTGAGCACGCGCATGCACTCGAGGGAGAGCGGGATGTTGACGGCGGTGGAGACCTTCTCCCGGTAGGCCGCCCGCCCCTCGATCTCCTTGCGGATCTGCTCCATTGAGAGGTGGCTCTTGCCGAAGATGCGCGAGGTCAGGCCCTTGCCCTCCCGGATGAGCCCTAGGAGTAGGTGCTCGGTCTCGATGGCGCTGCTGCCGAGCTGGCTGGCCTCATAGCGGGCGAAGAAGATCACCCGCCGCGCCCGTTCCGTGTAGCGCTCGAACATTCGGGACCCCCGGGGCCCTGCTGGCGATGCGAAGCGCCCCGGATCCACCGATCATAGCTCAAAAAAGCCCGTGTCCCGCGACGGCAGGCGCCGCCGCTAGGCGGCCCGAAGCCGGCCCGCCTCGAGCCGCAGGACCCGGTCGCAGCCGGAGGCGAGCGACTCGTTGTGGGTGACGAGCACGGTTGTGAGGCCCCGCTCCCGGTTGAGCCGGCGGAGCAGCTCGTGGAGGCGGTTGCCGGTCGCGCGGTCGAGGTTGCCCGTGGGCTCGTCGGCGAGGAGCACCCGCGGCGCGGCCGCCAGCGCGCGGGCGACCGCCACCCGCTGCTGCTCTCCCCCCGAGAGCGCCCCCGGGCGGTGCTCGGCGCGCTCCAGCAGGCCCAGCTCCTCGAGCAGCGCCGCCGCCCGCTCCCGCGCCGCCGCCGCCGGGCGACGCGCGATGAGCAGCGGCATCATGACGTTCTCGAGCGCGGTGAACTCGGGGAGAAGGTGGTGGAACTGGAAGACGAAGCCGAGGGTACGGTTGCGGAACTCGCTCCGCCGGGACGCGCCCATGGCGAGGACGTTCTCCCCGGCGACGACGAGCGCCCCGGAGTCCGGCCGATCGAGGGTGCCTAGGACGTGGAGGAGGGTCGACTTCCCCACGCCGGAGGCGCCGGTCACCGCGACCATCTCGCCCTCCGCTACCTCCAGGTCCAGGCAGACCAGCACCGGCACCTCCCCCGCCGGGGTTCGGTAGCCCTTGGCGATGCCGGTGGCGGCGATGAGGGGAGCCGTCATTCGTAGCGCAGGGCCTCCGCGGGATCGACGCGCGCCGCCGAGGCCGCCGGGTGCAGCGTGGCCAGGAAGCAGACGACGAGCGCTCCCGCCACGACGGTCGCGGCGTCCGCGGGCAGGAGCCGGAACGGAACCCAGGCGATCTGGTACACGTCCTCGGGGATCCGCACCACCCGGTAACGGTCGAGGAGGCGGCACGCGCCCCATCCCAGCAGCGAGCCGGCGGCGGTGCCGACGAGGCCGATGATGGTCCCCTGGAGGACGAAAATCCGTCGGATGGCGCCTTCGGGGGCGCCCATCGAGACCAGGATCGCGATGTCCTTGTGCTTCTCCATCACCATGAGGATGAGGGTCGCCACGATGTTGAGCGCTGCCACCATGACGATGAGGCCGATGGTGATGCCGATCGCCACCTTCTCCAGCCAGAGGGCGGAGAAGAGACTGCGGTTCATCTCGATCCAGTCGGTGCTCAGGTACCCCTCGCCGAGGCGCTCGAGGATGGCCTCCGACGCGCCCTTGACGCCGAACATGTCCTCCAGGCGCACCTCGACGAGAGTCGTGCGGTTCCCCTGCTCGAACAGCCTCTGGGCGGTGCCGAGGGGGACGTAGCCCCACGCGGAGTCGAACTCGAAGAGACCCGTCTTCACGAGACCGACGACGCGCAGGCGCGCCACCCGCGGCAGCATGCCCACCGGCGAGAGCCGACCCTTGGGCGAGGTCACGGTGACGATGTCCCCGAGCTGCACGTTGAGGCCGTCCGCGAGGGCGGTCCCGAGGAGCACGGGGGCGGGGACGTCGTCCGGGCGGGCAAAGGCGTCGACCCCACCCTCGCGGATGTGGGCGACGACGTCCGTCACCGTGCCCTCTTCGTCGGGGACGATGCCCTTGAGCGTCACCACCGCGGAGCCCGCCATGCTCGTCAAGAGGGCCTTGCCGTAGAGCGCCGGCGCGGCGCCGAGGACGCCGGGCAGGCCCCGGACCACCGCCGTCACCTGACGGTAGTCCTCAAAGCTGTCGCCGTGGCCCCGGAAGATGCTCACGTGCGCGGTGGCCCCGAGGATCCGCGCGCGAATCTCGGACTGCAGTCCGGTCATGAGTCCGAGGGCGATCATGAGGGCCATGACACCCACCGCCACGCCGAGGACGGCGATGGCCGAGATCAGCGAGACGAAGGCTTGCTTGCGCCGCGCGGTCAGATAGCGCAGCGCGATTCTGAGCTCGTAGGGAGGATCGAGGCTCTTCACCGACGGGGGGGCCGCGTGTCCGCGGCCGGCCCGCCGTCGCGGCCGGCCTCCGGGCGCATCTGCGGAAAGAGGATGACGTCCCGGATCGAGGCGGAGTCGGTGAGGACCATGGTCAGCCGGTCGATGCCGACCCCGCAGCCCCCGGTGGGGGGAAGGCCGTGGCCGAGCGCGCGGACGTAGTCTTCGTCCATCACGTGTGCCTCCACGTCTCCTCGCTCGCGCTCGCGCTGCTGAGCCAGGAACCGCTCGCGCTGCTCGAGAGGGTCGTTGAGCTCCGAGAACCCGTTGGCGATCTCCAGGCCCGCGACGAAGAGCTCGAAGCGCTCCGTGACGGCGGGGTCGTCTCGCCGCGCCTTGGCGAGCGGGGAGACCTCGACCGGATAGTCGGTCACAAACGTCGGCGCGACGAGCGACGGCTGGACGAAGTCCTCGAACAGCCGGGCCAGCAGCCGGCCCGGGGACAGCGCGGCGTAGGACCCCGGCTCCGTCCCGTGACGCGCGCAAAGCGCGGCAAACGCCGGCGAGGCCAGCCCGTCCCGCTGACGGGCGGCATCGCCGAGGGAAGCCGCGTCGAGGCCGGCGACACCCCCCGCGCGCATCCGGTCCGCCACCGCGTCCGCCATGCGCTGCCTCGCGAAGGGCGGGCGGAGGGACACGTCCCTTCCTTGGTAGGTGCAGGACAGCCGTCCGACCGCGGCCGCCGCCGCCACCACCAGCTCTTCCGTCACCGCCATTACGTCGCGGTAGTCGAACCAGGCGGTGTAGAACTCGAGCATCGTGAACTCGGGGTTGTGCATCGAGGAGAGGCCCTCGTTGCGGAAGTTCCGGTTGATCTCGTAGATCCTCTCCAGGCCCCCGGTGACGAGACGCTTGAGGTACAGCTCGGGCGCGATCCGCAGGTAGAGATCGACCCCGAGGGCGTTGTGGTGTGTGACGAAGGGACGGGCCATCGCCCCTCCGGCGACGGGCTGCATCATCGGTGTCTCGACCTCGACGTAGCCCCGGTCGTCGAGGAGGCGACGTACGGCGGCCACGATCGCGCTGCGGGCGAGGAAGGTCTTCCTCACCTCGGGGTTGACGAGGAGGTCGAGGTACCGCCGACGGTACCGCATCTCGACGTCGGCAAGACCATGCCACTTCTCGGGCAGCGGCAGAAGGGCCTTCCCGAGGAACGTCAGCTCGTGCGCCTCGACGCTCAGCTCCCCCTTGCGCGTGCGCATGACTCGTCCCGCGACCCCCAGGAAGTCGCCGAGGTCGACGAGGTCGAACATCTTGTACGCCGTATCCCCCACCGCGTCCGAGCGCACGTAGACCTGGAGGCGCCCCTCGCCGTCCGACAGCGTGGCGAATGAGGCCAGGCCGTGACCCCGCTTGCTCATCACGCGGCCGGCGACCCGGACCAGGAGCGCGAGGCCTTCGAACTCCTCGAGCGTCTTCGCTCCGTGGGCGGCGGCGATCTCGGCCAGACGGTGCGTGCGATCGTAGCGGGTCGGATAGACGTCGACACCCATCTCGCGCAGGGCGGCCGCCTTCGCCAGCCGCGCCGCCGATTCCTCCGGCCAGCCGGGTACGGGCGCTCGCCCCGTCTCGCCGCCCGTGGTCTCGCTCACGCGCGCCTCACTTCCCCCGGACCGGCTCCCGCGCCTCCCCGTGAAGGCGGCGCCGGATCGCATCCAGCACGCCGTTCACGAAGGCGGGCGAGTCCGCCTCTCCGAACCGCTTCGCCATCTCGATCGCCTCGTCGAGGACCACCGCCACCGGCGTCTGCGTCTCCGCGAGCAACTCGTAGGCGCCGAGCCTCAGGATCGTGCGCTCCACGGCCGCGATGCGCTCGAAGCGCCAGCGCGTTGCCGACTCCCCGATCATGGCATCGATCTCGCTGCGGCGCGCCCAGGCCCCGGTGGCGAGCCGCTCCGCCATCGCCCGGATGCCGGGCGTGGTCGAGCGCAGACGCCAGAACCCCTCCATCACCCGCTCCATCGGGTCCCCGCTCATCTCGCTCTGGTAGAGCATCTGGAAGGCGCACTCGCGGGCCTTGGTCCGCCGTCCCATCAGCCGCGCCCCCCACGGGCCGGGCGGCGTCTCCCGCCCCCGATCGCGCGGAGCGTGTGCACCATGGCCACTGCCGCCCGCGCCGCCTCCGCCCCCTTGTTGGCCGGACCCGGCGCCGACCGCACGAGGGCCTGGGCCTCGCGGCCCACGGTCAGCACGCCGAAGCCCACCGGGATCCCGGTCTCACGGGCGACCGCGGCCAGCCCCGCCGACGCCTCCCGGGCGACGTGCTCGTAATGGTCGGTCTCCCCGCGTATCACCGCCCCCAGCGCGACCACGGCGTCGAAGCGGCCGGAGCGGGCGGCGGCGCGGACCGCGAGCGGCAGTTCCAGGGCGCCCGGGACGTCGAAGACGACCGGACCCTCCGGCGGCGCCCCCATCTCCCGGAGCGCGGTTCGCGCGCCCGCGAGCAGACCGTCCGTCACCGCCGCGTTGAAGAGCGATCGCACCACGGCCACGCGAAGGCCCCGCGCCGACGGGAGCCCTGCGGGTGGGGTCTTCACCGGCCCTTGAACTGCGCCGGGCGCCTCTCGAGAAAGGCGCGTGTCCCCTCGCGGGCGTCCTCGGTGCCGACGAGCTCGCCGAACAGCGCCGCCTCCCGCTCCAGCCCATCCGGCAGCGCGCGCTCCAGGCCCTCGGTGACGGCCTCGAGCGTCGCCCGCAGGGCGAGGGGGCCGTTCGCCGCCATCTTCCGCACGAGCGTCTCCGCCTCCGCCAGCAGCCTCTCGCGTGGCACCACCCGGTTGACGAGGCCGAAACCGTTCACCTGCCCTCGCTGCGCCAGCGCTCGTCCCTCTTCCGGCCCCAGGCGGCTCAGCTCCTCGATGTCGGCCCCGGCGACGAACGCCTTCTCACCCGTCCCCGTCAGGACGACGCCGCGCACGCCCCCGTCCGCGCCGAGGGCGTCGAAGGCGGCGTCCAACTCCGCGATCGTCCGGGCGTCGAGGGCGTTGAGCTTCGCCGGACGGTTGACGGTCACGATCGCGACGCCGTCGCGGGTCTCGACGAGGAGGTTCTCGTAGCCCATCGTCCCTACAACGGCCCCACCATCGGCGAGGGCGGCTCCACGTGGGGCGCGCAGTATATCACGCTGCTGCCTTGACTTGGCGTCGAGGGCGGGAATAGTCTGCCCCATGATTCCTTCTCGGCTCGCGGTCCTGACCCTCGCCCTGCTGTCGGCGGCCTGCGCTCAGGACTACGAGAACCCTTTCACGCGGTTCTCGCTCTCCCGCCCTCCGAGCGCCGATGCCGTCCTCATCTATGTCAGCGGGGCGTGGGCCTCCGCGCCGGGCCAGCCCCGCGAGCTGTTTGCGGTGGACGCCGGCGGCTCGAAGGCCGAGCGGCTCACGAGCTGTACGCAGGAGGCCACATCGTGCGACATCCTGCAGGCCTCTGCCTCGCCCGATTCCGCGCGGATCACCGCCGTGCGCACGAGCCCGGGGGGGGAGCCCGGCGCGTCCGCCCTGTACTTCATGGACCTGTCCCGCTCGGTCGAGAGCGTCATCGTCCCGAGCAGCCAGGCGACGGCGCAGCCCCCGGCGCGGTCGCCGGTGCAGGGCGTCGACTGGTCGTCCGTGGACGACTTCCTGGTCTACTCCGCGGCGGCCACCGGAGATCTGGAAGATCTCTACTACGCGCTCCCGAACGGGTCCGAGGACAGGAACCTCACCGACACCGAAGCCGTCCGCGAGCGCAGCCCGAGGATCGACCCCTTCGGGCGTACGGCGATATACGAACGCATCGACGACACCGGCAAGGGGCGCATCTTCGAGTTGCCGCCGGTGCGTGCCGTCACCGCCGGCGGGCCGGGGACGGAGGCCCTTCCCGGGACGCCGTACGTCGTGGGCTCGGACGCCGATCCCGACTACTCTCCCGACGGTCGGACCATCGTCTTCCGCCGTCTGACCGGCACCGGCAACGGCGGCCTCGGCACCTGGGACGTGATGACGGTCCTGATCGACGGGTCGCAGCCGACGGTGATCGTGACCGGTGGTCTCTACCGGGGGCCTCCGGACTGGGGCCCGAGCGGAATCGTCTTCGTCGAGACCGATGCCGGCGCCGGCGACTCACGGCTCGTCGTGCTCCAGCCCGACGGCTCGGGTCGGCAGGTGCTCCTGACCCAGGCGGCGGGCTTCAACCTCGGCTCGCCCCGCTGGCTTCCTTAGGAAGTTCGGGGGGGTACAAGCTCCGCACGCCCCCCCCCGCGCGCATT